>Ga0310694_10003289_pt1 | contig 15910 bp, 12 predicted proteins | sample 174DNAGHGhighgp2_FD_203884 | JGI IMG/M metagenome (GOLD analysis project Ga0310694, IMG submission 203884) | Sheep rumen microbial communities from Palmerston North, Manawatu-Wanganui, New Zealand - 1742 DNA GHGhigh gp2 (v2) (version 2) | ecosystem: Host-associated > Mammals > Digestive system... | reverse complement strand
CTTCGAACATGAAACCAATGCAAGTACAACTGCCAACAAGCCGATGCCAACATGGCAAAAGGTTTTCTTTCTTGTTTTCATAAATGATACATTTTAAGTTCTTCTTTTAACCACAAAACACAAACATCTATGAAATCTTGCATCGCCCACCCGGCACTTAACAATCTTTAACGGTTCCAAAGCACACTAAAATATTCCGATTACTCCGACCACACCGATTACTCCGACCACTCCGACCACTCAGACCACTCCGACCACTCAGACCACTCAGATCACTCCGATCACTCCGATCACTCCGAGCCTTTCCTTATTCTCTTCTTAAACACCCTCTCCTCGATTTTTTGGAATATCACGAACAGTGGTGGGACGATGAAGAGCAGGGAGATGGTGCCGATGAGCATGCCACCGATGGCGCCCATTCCGAGAGACTGGTTGCCGTTGGCCCCCACCCCCGTAGCAAGAGCCAGCGGCAGGAGTCCGAACACCATCGTCATGGAAGTCATCAGGATGGGGCGCAGTCTAACTCCGGCGGCATCTAGGGCAGCCTCCACAATTCCCATTCCGTGCTTTCTTCGTTCCGAAGCATATTCCGTCAGGAGGATGGCTGTTTTCGACAATAGGCCTATGAGCATGATGAGACCTGTCTGCATGTAAATATTGTTTTCCAGTCCCCATATCTGTGCGAAGATGAACGACCCCGCCAGTCCGAAGGGTACGCTGAGTATGACCGCCAGAGGGATGAAGAGGCTTTCGTATAATGCGCAAAGAATAAGGTAGATGAAGATGATGCAGATGACGAAGACCAGTGTGGTGGTGTTTTCTGCCGCCGCCTCCTCCCTTGTCATTCCACCAAACTCATACCCATAGCCCTCGGGCAGCACTTCAGCAGCCACTTCCCTGATGGCTGCTATTGCCTGTCCGGTGCTGTAATCCTCCTCTGGCATGCCATTCACCACGATGGAGGGGAAGAGATTGAATCGTGACAGGGTTTCCGACCCGAAGACGCGCGTCAGCGTCACATACTGCCCTATGGGAGCCGTCTCTCCATGTTCGGTCTTGACAAAGATGTTGTTGAGCGACTCCTTGTCCAACCTGTATTCCGGTGAAGCCTGCACCATGACACGGTAGAGTTTGGTGAACCTGACAAAGTTGGACGCATAGAGTCCTCCTACATAGCCTTGCAGGGCGGAGAGCACATCGTTGGGCGATACACCATGCCGCTTGCAGAGCGCGGCGTCCACCTCCACGCGGTATTGCGGATAGTTCAAAGAGAAGTTGGTGTATGCCCTGCTGATTTCTGGACGTTCGTTGAGTGCGCCGATGAGTGCATTGGTCTGCTGCATCAGTTCCTCCATGGTGCCACCCCTCTTGTCCTGGATGTGCATTTCAAAACCGTTCGTCCTTCCGAATCCCGGCAACATGGCCTGGGTGCTTACTTGTATCTTGGCATTTGAGATGTCGGAGGTGAGGCGGTAGATTTCCTCGGTGATGGCATCCACGTCGTCACCCTTGCCCTTCCTCTCGTTCCAGTTTTTCAGTTTCAACGTGAAGTTGCCGCTCGACGACGACTGGTCGAATCCCACGCTGTTGCCTGCCACCAAGGAATACATCCTGACCTGCGGGAGTTTTTCCAGTCGCTTCTCCACTTCCTTCATGATGCCATACGTCTGTCTCAAGGTGGATCCCGGGGCCGACTGCACGTTCACGTAGATGGTTCCCATGTCCTCCTTGGGCACCAGTCCTGTCTTGGTGCTTTTCATCAGCAAGGCGAGTCCTACTGCAGCTACCACCACCAGGAGCAAGGGTATCCACTTGTATCTGAACAGCCATCCCACCATTTTCTTGTATTTGAGCACCATCTTGTTGAAAGCCGAGTCGAAGGCGATGTGGAAACGTGATGAGAAACTGAGTTTCTCTCCCTGCTCCACGTCGGCGTGAGGGGTCATGATGAGGACGCAGAGCGCTGGCGACAAGGTGAGGGCGTTGAAGAGCGAGATGGCCACGGCGATGGCCATGGTGAGACCAAACTGCGTGTAGAAAGTTCCAGTGACGCCTCTGATGAAGCATACCGGGATGAATACCGCCATGAACACGAGCGTGGTGGTGACGAGTGCCGACGTGATGCCCCCCATGGCCTTCGTGGTCGCCTCGTAGGAAGACCTGACACCCTCGTCGAACTTCGCCTGCACTGCCTCCACGACGACGATGGCGTCATCCACGACGGTGCCGATGACCAGCACGAGGGCGAAGAGCGTCAGCATGTTGAGGGAAAAGCCTATGGCATAGATCACCGCCAACGTACCGATGAGGGACACGCCGATGGCGATGGTGGGGATGAAAATGGAGCGAAAACTCTGGAGGAAGACATATACCACGAAGATGACGAGGAGGAGTGCCTCGAAAAGTGTCTTCAACACGCTTTTGATGGAAGCATCGAGAAAATCCTTTTTCGATTCCAGGTCGTCGATGGCGATGCCTGCAGGCAACCCATCCCTTATTTCCGCCACCTCGCGGTCGATTTGCTCGATGATTTCATTGGCGTTGGACCCAGACACCTGGTTGATGGAGATGTTGATGCTGGGATGGCCGTTGGTCTCTCCGATGTAGTTGTAGTTTTGTGCGCCCAGCTCCACCTTGGCGATGTCGCCGATGCGCAGCACGTCGCCATTGGGCAGCGAACGAATCACCATCTGTTCATAGCCCTGCTCTTCCTCGTAGGTTCCCCTATATTTCAGGATGTATTGGAAGGTGTTGGGCGAGTCGGTGCCCAATGTTCCCGTGGCCACCTCGAGGTTTTGTTCGCCAAGCACCTTGGTGACGTCGGCGGGAGTCAGGCCATAGCTTGCCATCTTCATCGGGTCGAGCCAGATGCGCATGGAGTAGTCGGCGCCGATGACGTTGACCTCTCCAACGCCGGCGATGCGGCTCAGCCTGGGTTCGATGTTGATTTTGGTGTAGTTGGCCAGGAAAGTGCGGTCGAAAGAGTCGTCTGGACTATAGACGGTGAGTTGCTTGATATTGCTCGATTGTCTTTTCCTCACCGTCAGACCTCCTTTCACCACGTCGCTGGGAAGCCTTCCCTGCACGGTGGCAGCCCTGTTCTGGACATTGACCATGGCCATGTCGGGGTCGGTGCCTTGTCTGAAGAAGACGGAGATGTTGGCATTTCCCGTGTTTGACGCCCTTGACGACATATACATCATCCCCTCCACGCCGTTGATGGCTTCCTCGAGAGGTACGACGACGCTTTTCATCACTGTTTCCGCGTTGGCTCCCGTGTAATTGGCATTGATGCGCACGGTGGGTGGTGCTATTTCAGGAAACTGCTCCAAAGGCAGCTGCGTAAGGGCGATGATGCCGACGAGCACCATCAAGACGGAGATGACGCCAGACAAGATGGGCCTGTCGATGAAGGTTCTTACATTCATATCTTCACTCCCTCCTTCAATAGTCCCGCTCCTTCAGCCACGATGGTGTCACCCACGTTTAGTCCGTTTTTGATGATGTATTCCTTTCCGTTGCTCTGCGGGTGCACCTCCACGGGGGTGGCCTTGGTCACCCCGTTGACCACGCGATAGACAAAGACCTTGTTTTGCAGTTCGTAAGTCGCCTCTTGTGGCACCACCACGCAGTTTTTGATGGTCGTGGGCATGACGACGGTGGCACTTCCCCCGTTGTGGAGAAGCCTGTTGGGGTTGGGGAAGGTTGCGCGCATGCTCACCGCACCAGTCGAAGCATCCACCGAACCACTGACGGCATCCACACGTCCTGCCATCACATAGTCGTTGCCATTGCTCAGACGCAAGCCCACCTGAGGTGCCTGACCGACAAACTTGTCGATGGTGCCATATTGCTTGATGATGTCGAGCGCATGGTTTTCAGTGATGGAGAAATAGGCATACACCTCATGGTCATCAGCCACGGTGACGAGAGGTTCGCTGATGCTACTGCTCACCAATGCTCCCACATGCCATGGGATCATGGAGGCGACACCTGTCAAGGGGCTTTTCACCACAGTGTATGAGAGGCTGTTTCGCGCGTTGTTTTCCTGTGCCTTCGCTTGTTCGAGTGCCGCCTCGGCCTCATGCATGGCGTTGCGCATGGTCTCCACAGAGAAGTCCGACACTACGTTGTTCTGTTTCAGTCCCATCTCACTCTTGTAGTTCATCCGTGCCGTAGCCAGTTTCGCCTCGGCACTTTTCCTTGCTGCCACGGCTACATCCAAGGCGGCCTTGTAGGGAGCCTGGTCGATGACGAACAACACCTGTCCTTTACTGACATGGTCGCCTTCCTTGATGCAGATTTTCGTGATATTTCCCGACACTTGCGGACGCACTTCCACGATTTGCCTGCCGGAGAGACGTGCCGTATAGGTCTGATGCAGCGTGACGTCGCGGGCCGATACCACCATCGTCTTATAATGCGCCGGACCATGTGGTTTCTCCTGTTTCTTCTCCTTGCAACCACTTATGAAAAGACATGCCACAAGGGTGAAAAGCAATTCAATTCTATTCAATCTCATATTCCCTTTGACTGTAAAAAAATATGATTGTTTAACGTATCTCTTCATCATTTATAAAATATTAACGTATTTCATTTGAATTTCGTACATTTTGAGCGACAACTTTGATAAAAACATCTTCTTCCCTATTTTTCAACCATCTATTTTCAATATTCCTTTTTTTCCCTTATTTTTGCATGTGGAATCAGAAACCATTCAATCTTCCTATTTTTCACATCAATGAACGAAACGATTATACAAGTGAATGATGCCTTATGGGGTTATGTGCTCACAGGAGCATTGGTTCTTTGTGGAATATGGTTCACTCTTTAGACCAAGGGGGTGCAATTCCGCATGATAGGCGAAATGTTCAGGTTGTTGGCCGACTCGGCAACCTCTGGAACGAGCGGCCTTGACGACAGCAACAAGAGACACAAGCACATATCCTCTTTCCAAGCTTTCGCCGTTTCCGTTGCCACGCGTGTGGGAACAGGCAACCTCGCTGGTGTGGCAACAGCCATTGCCATCGGAGGTCCCGCCTATTACATAAGCAAAGGACTCCATCATAAAGGAATGGCTTTACTCTATGCCATCCTCATCGCCCTCACCTTCGGCCTTTCCTACAACTCCATTCAGAGCAACACCATCTGTGGGGCCATGCAGGAGGCTTTTGGATGGAGTCCCTTGGTCGTGGGAGTCATCCTTTCTGCAATGGCTCTCATTATCGTTTTCGGCGGAATACATCGCATTGCAAACGTCAGTGCCGTCCTCGTGCCCTTGATGGCCATAGGATATTTCATCTTGGTCGTCGTCATCATCCTGATGAACATAGAGCACATCCCTCATGTGATGAAGGTCATCGTGACAAACGCCTTCGGCTTTGAACAAGGAGTGGGTGGCACCCTGGGGGCAACAATATTGATTGGGGTGAAGCGAGGACTGTTCAGCAATGAGGCTGGCGAGGGCAGTGCGCCCAATGTCGCTGCCACAGCCATTGTCTCCCACCCCGTGAAGCAAGGGCTCATCCAAGCATTGGGGGTGTTCACCGACACCCTCCTCGTCTGCTCTTGCACCGCTTTCGTCATCCTCATCAGCGGTCTGTATGAAAATCCCGAGTTGAATGGCATAGCATTGACACAGGCGGCACTCGACTCTGAAATCGGCAATGCCGGTCCCATTTTCATCGCCGTGGCCATTCTCCTCTTTGCCTTCTCCTCCATCATCGGCAACTACTATTACGGAGAGGCGAACATCCGTTTCATCACTTCAAACAAAACGGCCCTCACCCTTTACCGCCTCCTCTCCGGTGGCGTGGTCATGATGTTCGGCGCCATGGCCAGCCTTGATTTGGTATGGAGTGTTGGCGACCTTTTCATGGCTCTCGTGACGGCGTGCAACCTCGTGGTCATCATCACCCTTGGGAAATATGTGTTCAAACTGCTCGACGACTATCTTGACCAGAAACGAAGAGGCATCAAGGAACCGACATTCCATCGTGGCAAACTGCCGGAGATTGAGCGCGACATCGAATGCTGGGAAAGCGAAAAAAAAAATTGAAAATTGAAAATTGAAGATTGAAGATTGAATTTTTGGAGCAGCGAGTGCAGAGTCAAGCTTGCTTGAACTCTGCCGAGTCGCGACAAAAATCAGCGAAGTTAATTTTTGGAGCAGCGAGTGCAGAGTCAAGCTTGCTTGAACTCTGCCGAGTCGCGACAAAAATCAGCGAAGCTAAAATTGAAAATTGAAAATCTGTGTAGCTAAGATTGAAAACCATAATAAAAAATAAAATGATGAAAACCCTTTTTACTCTCGCCATGATGCTCATGCCCCATATGGCCAATGCACAGAAAGACAAGTCGGAAAAAGGAATGGGTGCTTATCTGTTCACTTTCTTCAACGACCCCACACACAGTTTGTTCATGGCTGTGAGTTACGACGGATACACCTTCACTGCCGTCAACGACGGGAAGCCTGTCATCGGTGGTGACAGCATCGCCGAGCAGCACGGTATCCGCGACCCACACATCTATCGCTCCCCACACAACGGGATGTTCTATATGGCACTGACCGACCTCCATGTCTTCGGCAAGCAACGGGGATTGCGCTCCACCCAATGGGAGCGTGACGAGAAATATGGCTGGGGCAACAACCGCGACTTGGTGCTGATGCGGTCTCGAGACCTCATCCATTGGACACACACGGAGGTGCGCATCGACAAACTGTTCCCTGAGGAATATGGCGAACTGGGGTGCGCATGGGCGCCCGAAACCATCTACGACCCGGCAGCTGGCAAACTGATGGTCTATTTCACCATTCGCAAAGACCCCGGAGGACGCACCAAACTATATTATTGCTACGCCAATGATGAGTTCACGACGCTTGAAACCAAACCGCAACTGCTGTTTGAATACCCTGACGAAAAAATACAGGTGCTCGATGCCGACATCTGTCCCATGCCCGATGGAAGGTTTTTCATAACATACGTGGCACAGGAGAACCCAGAGGGCATCAAATACATGATCTCCGACCGCATCAACCAATACAACGACTACCACCATGAGCAAATAGATGCTGAACCAAGGGGGTGCGAGGCGCCCAACACATGGAAACGCATCGGCGAGAACAAATGGGTGGTGATGTATGACATCTATAGCGCCAACCCGCATAATTTCGGGTTTGTGGAGACATCTGACTTCAAGACATTCACCCCGCTGGGCAGGTTCAACGAGGGGGTGATGAAGGCCACCAACTTCGTCTCGCCAAAACATGGCAGCGTCATACAAATCAAGAAGTCAGAGGCGAAAAGGTTGGAGAAATATTGGCGCAAGAAAAACAAGAAATGAAATTCCATCACACGGAGAACCAATAAGAAATGAAGATATACACCAGTTATTTCGACAATTGGAAGGCTTTGGTTGCCAAGAATGTGCTCGTCGTTTCCGTAACCAACAGAAGACCGTGGGGCTTCACCGACATGCCCGTGCTCTCTTCACTGGCACCCAACTTGGCGTGCAGGAATGCCCCATCAAACAAATTCTTGGAAACCTATAGAAAAGAGGTGTTGGGAAAAAGCAACCCTTATATGGTGTATGAAACGTTAAAGACCATATCCATAACCAATGACAATGCCGACATCGCCCTGTGTGACTTCCACAAACCCAGTAATTTTAACTACCGACGACAAATAGCCATGTGGTTGGAACAGCATCTCGCCATCCGCGTAGAGGAATTCCCGCAACAGCCCACACCCACAGACGTCAATATCAATGAAAAGAGGACAGGAACCGGAGAGATAGGGTGATGAAGATTGAAAATTGAAGATTGAAGATTGAAAATTGAAGATTGAAGATTGAAAATTGAATTTTTGGAGCAGCGAGAGCAGAGTCAAGCTTGCTTGAACTCTGCCGAGTCGCGACAAAAATCAGCGAAGCTAAAATTGAAAATTGAGAAGATTCTGGCTTTATCTGATAGATTTCGGCTCGTTTTCCACTCATTATTATGATTAGTCGGAATCATTCCGACCATTCCGACCATTCCGACCATTCCGACAACTCCGACAACTCCGACAACTCCGACAACTCCGACAACTCCGACAACTCCGACCATTCCGACTACTCCGACCACCCTAAAGAAAAAAAATCCGCAATGCTTTTGCGGAACAATATATAATATGTATATTTGTCGAGAAAAACTAAAAACCACCGCCTATGCCAGCCAACAAGAATGCTTTGATACGTTACAAGACCATCGATAATTGCCTGCGCAACCGCTACCGCCGTTGGACGATAGAGGACCTTGTGGAAGCATGCAGTGAAGCCCTCTACGACATGGAAGGCATCACCAGGGGTGTGAGCCTGCGCACCGTCCAGGGCGACCTTCAAATCATGCGTTCCGACAAGTTGGGATACTACGCTCCAATCGAGGTTTATGACAACAAGTACTACCGTTACAGCGACCCAGAGTACAGCATCACCGAGATGCCGTTGACGCAGAACGACTACGACCTGATGAAAGAAGCCACCGACATCCTCGGTCAATTGCAGGATTTCGACCAGTTTGCAGAAATCGCCGACGTCGTAGGGAGGTTGCAGGACAAATTGGCCATCACACGGAAGAGTCGCCGCCCCATCATCCACTTCGACAGCGTGCGCGACCTGAAAGGACTGAATTTGCTCAACCCCCTCTACAACCACATCGTATGCCAACAGACACTGCGTATTCACTACCAGCCTTTCAAGGCCGATGAACCGACTCCCAAGGTCATCTATCCCTACATACTCAAGGAGTTCCGCAACCGATGGTTCTTGCTGGCTTCTTCAGCAGACGACATGACGCTGCTGAACTTCGCACTCGACCGCATCACCGGTATCGAAGTGATGGAGAAAATGCCATGGAGGGAGAACCCGGCCTTTGACCCCGAAAATTACTTCAGCGATATCATAGGCGTGTCGAAACCGGTGGGAGCAAAGCCAAAAGTCATCAAGTTCTGGGCTTCGCCCAAAGAGAGCAAATACATCATCACCAAACCCCTCCACTCTTCACAGAAACTACTGGAAGAGTATAAAGACGGCAGTTGCATCTTCCAAATAGAACTCATCATCAATATGGAGATGTACTCGGTTTTCCTCAGTCACGGCACGGGTTTGAAGATTCTCTCGCCCGAGAACTCGGTGAAATTCATGAAGTCGATCATCTACAAATGGCAGGACTTGTATAAAGATGTAACACTATAAAAAAGGAAATTATGTTAGGTGCTGTAATAGGAAATACGCCAACAAGTTGAAAGAAACATAGCGACTATAGAGTCTATAGCGACTATAGGAACTATAAAGTCTATGGATAACCACAAACATGAAAATAGAATTATACATAAACATAAGAAAAAAGCTGAAAGAGTTGATCAAGGGCACGCCTTTCGAGGGTAAGGTGCTCTTCGTGGGCGGTTGCTGCCGAGACGAACTCATGGGGTTGGAGATCAAGGACATCGATATGGCCGTGAACCTGCCCTTGGGTGGAATACGCCTGGCGGAATGGCTTCAGAAAAACAAATACACCTCGAGGAAAATCGTCACATACCCCGCTTACCAGACAGCGATGTTCCACCTGAAGTACTTCCCCGACGTGGAACTGGAGGCTGTGCAGACACGGAAGGAGAAATACACCGACATACATAGCCGCAACCCTGTCACGGCCTTCGGGAGCATCGAGGACGACTGCTTGCGTCGCGACCTGACCATCAACTCACTTTACTACAACATCTCCACCGACGAGGTGGTGGACATCACCGGACATGGTGTCGACGACATCCGCGACCATGTCATCCGCACCCCCAACGACCCCGACCTCACCTATGACGACGACCCCTTGCGCATCCTCCGTTGCATCCGATTCGCAAGCCGCTATGGATGGGAAATCGAGAAAACGACTTTTGAAGGAATGGTGCGCAACGTGCATCGCTTGAACATCATCACTCGCGAACGCATAAAGGATGAGTTGGACAAGATGTTGACCTGCAAGCACCCCGTCATGGCGATGGAGCTGATGCGCCGAACAGGTGCCATGGCCTATGTCATGCCTGAGTTGGTGGAGACTTTCGACATGGGACAGAACGAATACCATTTCGGTACGGTGTGGGAGCACACGATGGCAGTCTTGGAGAAATTGGAGAGCGACAAGTTGGTCCTGAGAATGGCCGCCTTGCTCCATGACATTGGCAAGATTCGCGTACAGACGGAAGAAAATGGCAATGTGCATTTCTACGAGCACGAATTGGCTGGTGCAGACATGGTGAACGATATGCTCCGAAAGCTGAAGTACAGCAACGACTTCATCCGGGAGGTGCAGTTCCTCGTGAAGCATCATATGAGGTGCAAGCAATGGGGCGACCAATGCCAGGAGATGAAGTCGAAGAAGCTTCGCAAACTCCAATATGCCTGTGGCACGGAGGAGCGTTTCCACGACCTCATGCTGCTGATTGATGCTGACAACAAAGCCCATGCCGAGGACAAGTGCATGCCAAATCAGGTGAAAGAAATCCTTCGACGAACGGAGGAGATGAAAGTAAAAGGTGCTGCCATGTTCGGCTACAAACTTCCTTTCGATGGCAAGGATGTCATAGAAATCAAAGGCATCAAACCGGGGCTTCAGGTGAAGGAATGTCTCGACTACCTCCTGAAATTGGCTTTCAACAACCCTCTTATGGACAAGGAGGATATGAGAAAGCATCTGGCGGGTTACAGGTTCTTGAAAGCCTCTGGGAAAAAAGATGAATAAAAAAACTCATCTACGGAAAAAGACTGCACATCCGGGACTATCTTTGCACATTTAATGGCAAAGCCACGAAAAAGAAAGGACAAAACAATGGAAAAATTTGAGGTTTATATTTTAGGATGCGGTTCGGCGGTGCCGACAGGCAGACATATGACAACTGCGCAACTGGTCAACGTACACGAAAAGGTGTTCCTTGTGGATTGTGGCGAGGGTACACAGACTCAGATATGGAAATCTGGTTTGAAGGTGACCAATATGAATCACATCTTCATCAGTCACGCCCACGGCGACCATTTCTTCGGCTTGGTGCCGCTCATATCCAGCCTTGGCCTGATGCTTGACCGAACGGCAGACCTGCACTTATGGCTACCAGAAAATCTGAAGGAACCGCTGGAGAAGGACTTTGAGCAGTATTGCTACCTGCCATTCAAACTCATCATGCACCCGCTGGACACCACCAAGCAGACGGTGATCTACGAGGACAAGGAGATGACGGTGGAGACCATCCCACTCAACCACCGCATTCCGTGTTGCGGATTCCTCTTCAGTGAGAAACCCAAGGCGCCCGTGTTGCTGCCAGAAAAATGCAAGGAGTATGGCATTCCGCCAAGGGAGTTCGGCAAAATCAAGGCTGGGGCCGACTGGACGATGGAGGACGGCACCGTTGTGCCCAACAATGTGTTCACCGCTCCCAGCGACTTCGTGCCGAGAAAATACGCCTACTGCAGCGACACTGCCTACTACCCTGAAATCATCCCGCAAATAGAGGGTGCCAACCTTCTCTACCATGAGGCAACCTTCCTCTCTGAGAATGCACAGCAGGCCACCAACGCCGCACACTCCACTGCCGCACAGGCTGCAACCATCGCCAAAGACGCACATGTGGGAAAGCTGGCCATAGGGCACTATTCCATCCGATACGAAACAGATACGGAACTGCTGGCGGAGGCCCAATCCATCTTCCCCGAAACACTTGCATGCCAAGAAGGGATGAACATAAACGTTAAATAATTAATAATTAATAATTAATAATTTATAATTAATAATTATGCCCTATAAGGCGCCAGGCATTCCAAGATCACTAGGACATCCAGGAAAACTAGGACATCCAGGAAAACTAGGACATCCAGGAAAACTAGGACATCTAGGAAAACTATAATCCCTATAACACTAAAAACAATATCATGACAAAAGAAACATTTGAACAATGGTTGAAAGACCATAAGAAGGAGTTGGAAGAAATCAGGCAAGCGGCACACGAGTTGCACGCCAGTGTGAACCAGACCTATGATGGCGACAAGCCCTACGGTGTGCACCTGGACATGGTGGCTGCCTCCGTCTTTGAATATGGCCATCTCGTTTGTGATGATGAGCGTGACCTGCTGCCTCTCTTCTTCGGCGCCTACTTCCATGACAGCATAGAAGACGCAAGACTGACATACAACGATGTGAAAAAAAACGCCAGCCAATGGATGGATGAGGAAAAGGCGCTGATGGCGGCCGAAATTGTCTATGCGCTGACAAATGACAAGGGAAGGACTCGGGCGGAACGAGCCGGTGAGCGTTATTACAAAGGCATTCGCGAGACCCCTTACGCCCCGTTTGTGAAACTTGCCGACCGACGCGCCAATTTCACCTATTCCTGTCGGAAGGATGGAAGTGCCAACGAACACATGAGGAAAGTGTATCAGCAAGAGTTGCCTCATTTTCTGGAAGCCATCAATCCTCATAGCAGCGACTTGCGTTTCGCGTTGCCCGAAGTGATGGTCAAGGAATTGAAGAATGAAGAATGAAATTTTTCTTGTGTTTCCTTTCTGAATTGAAAACTTTTGCCTATTTTTGTGGCATTATTACGAATACTAACCTAATCATATTATGGCACGCAAGAAAAAGATTTCCGAATTATGGAATTGGCTGAAACAGCCTGTGGAAGACAATACAACAGTACGCAATATGAACGACCTCTCTCCTACCCTTGATTTGGAGAAAAGGTTGGGAGAACAGATTTACACCGCCCTTCAAGGTTCGGTGGTGGAGGAAGTGTTGCGCAAGACCAAGACATCCAGCAACGACGCCTACTGGCGCAGCAGCATGGAAGGCCACAGCCTCAAGGTGCAGAAAGACCTCCTCCCTGATTTCTACGACTTATGCCAGTCGGTGAAGAAGAAGTTGAATTTTAAAGAGAAAGTGGACTTCTACATCACCGGCGATTCTTCTGTCAACGCCTTCTCCCTTGCGGCGGAAGACGAGGGTGAGCCGCATATTGTCAACGTCAATTCCGCCTTGTTCGACTTGATGACTCAAGACGAGTTACGTTTCGTGATAGGTCACGAACTGGGTCATTTGATCAACAAGGATTCCGCCTTGGCACGTCTCATACTCTTTGTCTTCCCTCCCAACACGGCTGTACCGGTTTCTCTACAGTATAAGATACGCTTGCACGAGCAACTCGCGGAGTTGGTGGCCGACCGCTATGGCTTCATTGCGACGGAAAGTCTTGACGTATGCGTGACGGCATTCTTCAAGTTGGCTTCGGGCTTGGACCTTGCCAAGATGAATGTAAGCATCGATGCCCTCATTGCAGACAACAACCGCAGATTGGACTATTTCTTGAAAGACAAGGGAACAAGCCGTTCGTCGCATCCTGTCAACCCCATCCGCGTGCAGGCATTGAACCTGTTTGCCACTGCCAAGACAGAGAATGAACTTCAAAAGGGTATGACCGAACTCATCTCCATCTTGCTCAAGGTAGGCGACAGCGAGCTCGATGAATACACGGCGCGTTTCGTTGCCTCAGCCGGGTTGATTGTGGCACAGACTGACGGCAAAATCGGTGAAGACGAGTTGAACCAAATCATTGAGGCACTGGCGGAATTCAAAATCTTCCCACGGCAGTTCCTGGACGAAATAGCAGAAGGCGATGTGGTCAAGACTTTCAACGAGTCCGTCCAGGCCATCATGAACATCAATCCTGGCATGCGGGAGGGGATGTTGGAATACATGATTCAAATCGTGTTGTCCGACAAACTCATCTCAAAGGAAGAGGTAAGCTTGCTCTATCAATTCGGCAACAACCTTGGTCTCAGCGATATGGAGGTGGCTACCGCCATTGCCGTTGCCATCCAGAAGAATTACATCCCAAGTCTGGAATCCATCTGCTGAGTTTAAGGGGAGTTAAAGGGAAGTTAAAGAGGAGTTAAAGAGGAGTTAAAGGGAAATTAAAGGGAAGTTAAAGAGGAATGAAAGAACTGAGCAATAGCGAATGGGTATTGCTCGAGGGTGCGAATTGGAAAAAGTTGCGCTTCTATCAGAAGTCTGAGGCTCTCTACCAGATGACATTCGTGTTCTGCGAGCGTTTCCTACCGAAGCATGGCGACCGTACCGTAGACCAGATGGTGCAGGCGGCTCGCTCCGGAAAACAGAACATCATAGAAGGTTCGGAGGACGGAAAGACCTCTACCGAAATGGAATTGAAACTGCTCAATGTGGCTCGCTCTAGTATTCATGAGCTGAGGGAAGACTACAAAGACTACTTGCTCTCACGCAAGCTGTCACTTTGGGACAAGCAGCACTCCCGATACCAAGGCATGCACAGTTTCACCAAAGCCCACAACAAACTCAGCGACTACGCCCCATTCTTCAACAAATGGAATGATGAGGAGATGGCCAACATCGGCTACACCATGTGCTGCCAGATAGACGTGATGATGAACGGTTACCTGGCAACGCTCCAAGACCGATTCCGCAAGGAAGGCGGTATGAAGGAGCGTATGCACAGGGTGCGCACTGGCTATCGCGAGGATCAAGACCGCAAGATGAAGGAAATGGAGGCCACCATAAGGCGGCAGGAGCAGAGAATAAAGGAACTGGAGGAAGAACTAGGGAGACTGAGAGGATGAGAGAGGATGAGAGAGGATGAGAGAGGATGAGAGAGGACAAAAGAGGATATCCTCTCCAGTCCTCTGAAATCCTCTGAAATCCTCTATCTTTCTCTAAAAAAATGCTATCCCCTCCCCTTATTTCAAGGGAGGCGATATGCATACAGCCATTTTGCTCACTGGCCACTTTTTCAAGTGGGCTCAGTCATTTTTTTCATCTTTTTATTTCACCGTCAGGTCAAGCTCCTGGAGGTCTTTCTCCAATGACGAGTTGCCATAGAGAATCTTGTAGCGTCCAGGACGTGTGGACAGTTCGTCGATAGTCGGGTCGTAGTATTCGAAAGCCTCGCCGTCAAGGGTGATGACAGCCTTGCCCGTCTCGCCTGGAGCGAGGTGGAGGCGTTGGAATCCTCTCAACGACTTGATGGGAGCCTCGGGATAGTCGAGTGCCTTGACATACACCTGAACGACCTCGTCGCCTTCGCGCTGTCCTGTATTGGTGACAGGCACGGTGACGGTCACCTTGCCGTTTTTCTTCATCGACTTCTTTGATATCTTACCCTTTCCGAAAGCGAAATTGGTATAAGAGAGTCCAAATCCGAATGCATATTGCGGTTTGCCCTTGAAATAACGATAGGTGCGATTGTCCATGCTGTAGTCAAGGAAGTCGGGCAGGTCATTGTTGGAGGCATAGAACGTGACGGGGAGTTTGCCGCCGGGGTTGTAATCGCCCAGAAGCACGTCGGCGAGAGCCTTCGACCCACCCTGTCCGGTATACCATGCCTGCAACAGTGCGTCATATTGCCCTTCAAGGCTTCCATAGGCGATGGCCGACCCGGAGCAGTTGACCACGATGACAGGCTTGCCTGTGGTGTGCATGGCCTTGATGAGCATCTGCTGCACCTTGGGCAGTTCGATGGTGGCCTTGTCGCCTCCCTCACCTTCCATTCGAGCGGAGATGCCGCCGATGACGATGATGGCGTCGGCTTGTTTCACCTTGTTGGCCAAGTCGGTGAAATCAACGAGGTTGCGCTCGCAGATGTCGCCACGCAGCATGGCAAACTGTCCGTCACCTTTCTTATATTCAATGACCACGTCGTAGGTCTCACCCTTGGTGACAGGGAATGACTTGTATTCCACCTGCCTGCGGAAGCCTCCTCTGCCACGGGTGGGCTGAGCTTCCTCCACGACCTCTCCGTTCACTTTGAGCAGGTAGCCGTTGTCGGTGGCCAAGGTGTATTTCATCTCACCGGTGAAGTTG
>Ga0310694_10003287_pt1 | contig 15914 bp, 7 predicted proteins | sample 174DNAGHGhighgp2_FD_203884 | JGI IMG/M metagenome (GOLD analysis project Ga0310694, IMG submission 203884) | Sheep rumen microbial communities from Palmerston North, Manawatu-Wanganui, New Zealand - 1742 DNA GHGhigh gp2 (v2) (version 2) | ecosystem: Host-associated > Mammals > Digestive system >... | reverse complement strand
ACGAACTTCAAGGCAGTTAATGCCACATTAACCACGCTACCCCATAGGGTGATTCGTATAATCTCTTTCTCTCGCGTCATCTGTTTTATTTCTTCTTATTATATTTCGCTTTGACAATCTCGTACGAGTTGCGAGTAAGGTCACGTAGTAACTCGTCCGGCGAAGTATGCGGATCAAGACCTATCCAGTATTTGGGCGACTCGTTGTACGGGTTGCCGACACAATCGTATTGGGCTTTCAGTTCTTAGCCGCGAGGGCACGATTATTTCGTCTATCCGTTCAGGCTGGCACTTGAGCGAAATGACCTGAAAATCATTCAAATCAAAGAAACAAAACATATGCCCGCAGACATAAAAGACCAGCACTCCCTCGCCGTTCTTGAACTTGACGAAAGGCAGTTTCTCTTCTACGTCTGTGCCCAATGAAAGGCAGAAATCCTGTATCTCTTCTACGTTCATAAATGTGACTTTGTTATTTCGAGCACAAAGGTACAAAAAAAATCCCACATGTGCAAGGGTTTGTGGGATTTTTAGTTGTTTATTGCTGTTTTGGGGCGAAGGAGGGCTTGGATGAATGTGTCGAGTTTGGAGTACTGCTTCCGGTAGAGTTTGGATGCGCCGGGACGCAGTTTTTTCTCGAAAGGCGCTTCCGGGTCGGGTTTCTTGAATTGGGCATAGAAACGGGTACGGTAGTTCTCCAACCGGAGGCGGAGTTCGGTTATATGCGCGCGTTCTTCGGGTGTCATTGCGGCAAGTTCTTCAGCGGTGTAGCGTTCGGAGCGGATGATTTCGGTCGTCATCCGGCTGACTTCCCCGAAAGAGCGCATATTGGCAAGTTCGGCGCCTTGTGCGGGTGTTCTGTCAAAATCGCGCGGATGAGCAATTTTGTAAGACTCCTGCACGCCGACTTTGAGGACCGCGCCGTTGGGTGCTCGGTACTTCTTTTGGCGCATGATAATTCCGCTATTTTTCTCAAATTCTCCGTGCATTTCTGCCACGGGTGTATGTAACTTAACTTTTGTCATAGAATGGCATGATTTTTGTGGTATATTTTATAGGATTTCAAGATTTCTAACTTTAGTTAGGATTTCGAGTGTCCGTCATGTTTTTCTCCCACTTACGTTATAGGAATGACAGGCTAATGACGCGGTAACTACCCGGTTATCACGCGCTAATAACGCGCTTTTGGATGCTATTAACCATTATAAAACCTCGATTTTAGGTCGAGGCGGTTGCGGGGCGGAGCGAATGCGTGGGCGAAGCGGGGTGAGGCGGGATGTTTGCGAGGCGGTTGTGGGATTGAGGCGGTTGCGGGGTGAAGCGGAAGGTTGTAGGACATTGGAATGTATGGTCACAAGCGGTTGCTCCAAACGGGAAAAAGAACACTTTTGAAATCGAGTGCAAAGATACGCATTTTTTTTGATATATGCAAATTTTGGACGATGGAAATGTGAGAAAAATGAGATTTTTGTGAAAAATCGTCGGATGGCATCCGACGCAATGGACAAAGAAGCGCATAGACGCTAAGAACCGCTCGCGGAACTCGCGGGGACAGGACATTGCGGGATGTGGGGATGAGGGGAATGGCGGTGCCGGACACAGGACATTGCGGGATGTGGGGATGAGGGGAATGGCGGTGCCGGACACAGGACATTGCGGGGATGGAGATCCGCCAAACTTGGCGGATACATAAAAGGAAATGGCATCCGATGCCGGGGAAAAGAAGAAAGAAAAACAAACGGCGGCAAAAATGCAAGCGAAAAAAAACAAAAGGGTGTGTCTTGAGTTGAGGTGACCCCAAAAGTTGAACAAAAAACTTTTGGGGTTCATTACATCTGAATGCCTCTCTTTTTTATTTTCATGTGCGCACGCTTGCGTATCCCTTATAATACAATATTTCATTAAAATAAATTTGACCAGGTATTGCCCCGTAATTACCCTTAGATTCCCCTTCATTGCCCCCGTTAACTTAACTTATAATGTCTTTTTTTCGTTTTTTTCTTGCATATGTCAGAAAAATGTAGTAATTTTGCATTCAGTTTCATGAATAAGGCAATTATGAATGATGTAAAGCGCTTGAAATCAGCGAATTATAAAACTGGGGGGGGTAAAATGTCTATTCGCGAGTTTTATTACGAATACCGCTCAGAGCTGGTATTCGGCTTTTTGTTAACGGCTTTGGTAGTGGCGAGTTATATGCTCTCGCCGTTGATTCCCTTGGAGGTATATCGGAAGATCATATCTCCAACGTTGAATTGTGCCATTTTGGTATGTTGCGCTATGAGCGCGTGGTCCCTTTTCCGTCATCATCAGGGCATACGTGTGCGTAAAATGAGTGCCTATGTGATGACGGCTTGGGTGGTGGCCCTGTCTATCGGCATGTGGATGAAGCTGAGTAGGCATAATTCGCTCACCGCTGCTGATGGTATGCTGAGTATGGACGGTTGGGAGTTTGTGCTGGGCAGCATTCTCGGATGGCTATTGCTTGTTTATCCGACGGAGCTTCTGCGTCCGGGCTGGCTCAATTTCAAACGCGTGATGATCGATCTTCTGCCGGTTGCTGTTATCGGAGTCCTTGACGCAGTGCTGGACACGGACCTGCGATGGCTGTTGGCTGCTTATCCTTTTGTGTTGTTGGCCTTTATCGTTGTGAACATCCGTGCTTACCGTGTTTATTGCGAGAATTACTATTCTTCCATGGAAGATATTGATGTACAGTGGGTGGTACGGTACCTCATCATGGTTGTTATCTTAGGAGCCTCCTATTGTTTTCTCTCTTTTGCCCGTTTCCCGACCAGACTTTTTACCCAGCAATGGTTGCTTTTCTTTCTCCTTTTTTATAGTAATGAACAGATTCTTTTCCGTCCCGACCCATGGGTAGAGCGTGTGCGCGAGAGGAAAGAAGATGAACCGGAAGGAGAAGATAACGGTTCTTCTTTGACAGGAAACGAAACGGGGTATCGTGCGGTGTTAGAGCAATGGATGGTGACGGAGAAACCCTATCTCAACAAGGATTTCCGCTTATCCGACATGATGCAGGTAATACCGATGAACCGCACCTACCTCTCTCATTTTATCCAAACCGAGTTTGACTGTAATTTCTACCAGTATGTAACGAAATATCGTATTGAAGAGGCGAAGCGTCTGATGCGTGCCAATCCGGCTATGAAGATGCATGACATTGCGGAGCGAAGCGGCTTCTCTTCGTCCACAGTCTTCGGCCGAATCTTTGTACGTGAGACAGGTAAAACCCCGACGGAGTGGCTCGCGCAATTCGACAATACATCAAAATAAGATACTTTTTTTTCGACTTTAAAACAATAAGTGAACAGGGTACTTGTATATGTGCTCTGTTTTTTGTACCTTTGCAGTCAATTTCAACGTAAATTTGCAATTTTGTTATGAATATAGTCTGTATGAAAGAATTAAGGGTACGATTTCTGTTGTTGATTTCGGTATTATTTATTTGTGCTGATATGCACGGTGTCGGTTGGACGCCGACGGATGCCGGTTTGGTGGTGAACATGGAACAAGGTGAACGGTTCCTGTTGTCGGTATGGGTTGATATGAACGGCAACGGCGAAGAAGACCCGGGTGAAGAACTCTTTGTAAGTAACTATAACCGCTATTCGGGTGGATATTTTGGCTATTCGGCGGGGTCGTTTATGAAACTTCTCGATGCTCCGGGCATAACCGAGATGAACGAATGGTCAGTGGGTGCGCCGTTGGATCGCGGTAACAAAGCGTTGGGCGGTATCGTTTATACGATTTGGAACGATGGTAAGACCCTTAAAACGAGTGATGCGTTTAAGTTCCTAGGTGAACTGACGGATAATTACGCCGATGGTAAAGCCTGTGATGTTGTGTTCGTCATTCCTACCGAACGCGGTGTGCCTACCGTATCAGGTCGTCCCGGTCTCTCTTCTTTTGACCCGCTAGCCCCGAACGGTACGTTGGGTCGGGGTAAGACTCCTTTCAACGGAAGGATGGGTACGGGTTTCTTGGGTATGACCTATCGCGAGGTCTATATGTTCGAAATCCCGAAAGCTAACAGCCCGCAATCCTATACCAATGCCGGCTTGGTAACCTTTAATACAACGCTATCGCCATGGAACTTATCTTCCGGTGCAGGTACAATACAAAAAGGTAAAGCGGCTTATGCCTATGCGGACAGCAAGCACGATAAGACCCCTCGTACGCTCTTCCGTCTCTATCTCTTGGATGATCCTATTAATAGTTGCAGCAGTTATTTCTTTGCGACCGACGAGCAGAATTATGTGCGCTACCGCATGAACGAAGACAACCCCCAGGAATCGGCAGATAGTACTGCCGCCAAGAAGATCTACACGATGGACCGTATGACGTGTATGATCCGCAAGGGCAGCACGAAGTATTACCAAACGGATCTGATGCGTGTGCCGGAGCCGGACAGTACGTATTACTATGTAGGTTATGACAACAAATATAAAGACGATAAGGAAGAGTCGATGGGTACGAGCGGTGCTAAATCCCGTTTCACCAAGATACGCGAACTGCCGATATTCGGTCTGCCGAGTACATTCAAGGCACCGAAAGGAGCTATCGGACGGATGGTAGCAGATACGACTTCGGCGGTGAATAACCTCAACGTGGCATTTAAGCCCGCAGGCTATTTCTTGCAAGTAACCACTCCCAGGGGCTTTACGAACGTCCCGATGCGTCCGGATGCGGATAGCACGGTATGGACCTGCGAGGAGATGTGGCATATTGATTCTACGTATGTACCGTTGCAGATCCGGGCGAAGATCTATTCCGGACCGGAGTATAGCCCGGAAGACGAGGGAATAGACATCCCGGGTTGGAGTGTGAATGTGTACGGAACGGAGGTGCCCTTGGCCACGGACCATACCAAATTCGTGGAAGGAGGTGAGGACGGCTGGGCACGTATCTATGCCAACCGATCGGAGCCGAACGGCTATATAGAGTTCGTCAAAGCCAACCCGCGTTATCATATCCACTATGATAACAACCGTTTGTTGGGTATACAAGTGCCCGACCAGTATCCGGGAGATAACCTGACGACCGTGACGGTAGAGAAATCGCGACTGGTAAACGGATTCAACTTTACGGGTTGGAATACCAAAGAAAACGGCAGTGGAACGACCTATGATCCGGGCGATGAGGTTGACTTTTCCAACCTTCCGGATGGCTCGTTAGTAAACGACTCTGTACTGGTGTTGTATGCCCAAGGCTCCTATACCGGAACGTACCATGTCGCTTTCTCGTTTGAGTCGAACGGCAAGCGCTATTTCCTGACCCAACCGATAGGCAACATCCGTTATGCCCGCGCTCGTCCGGTAGGCGAATGGACCGACACCTATCAGGGTATGTCGGACCCCTATAATACCGAACCGAACTATATCAGCACGTATAAGTTGATCGGAGACCCCGATCCTTGCGTCGAATGTAACTCGGGAGAGTATTTGCTGGACCCGCGCCGAGAATGGCGGTATGGCGCCAAAGACTCGTTACTCTTCTATAGCAATATTGCGCCGGCGAATGATGAATTTTTAGGTTTGTATTACGAAAACCCGGCGACTCCGTTCAAGGATCCGGTGACGATCGTTGCTAACAGCTCCTGGGCGGGTATATTCACCTCCACGGCCGGCTGGCCTGACTACAGCGTGGCGGATGTGCAGGATACGAAACTAAAGTCCGAGGACTATCTGGATGGATTTTTAGAGAGTAATATTCAACGTCACACTCGTACCAGTGTCGACTCCTCGTTCGTGAAGTACAACGAGTCCCTCAACCAATTCGACGGTGTGGAGACGGCAGAGGAAGCAACAACTTTCCAGATCTCGCGTGTCCGCGTGGCAGATGAGCACTATGTGGTGCTGCCGGATACGACGAAGACTTGGCGCGATACGATTGAGTTTGCTTATCATAACGGCGAGCAGTCACGCGAACAGGTATGGACATCCATGATCGGTAAGCACCTGCTGGCGGTAACGAAGGTGGGCAACGATACGGTCTATTTCCATCCGGACCCCGATCATATCATCCACGACCCGAACAACCTGTATCTGGATAAGAACTACCGCGTATCGCAGGTTTTTGAGTTCATCCCGGATAGCCGTGTGAGCACTGCTGTTGCGGAAGAAGACCGTGCGACGCAAGAAACGACCTCCAACCACTGGCACAACGATATCGTCAGCGGTCTCAACAGCCCGATCGATGTGAAGGATGCCGGCGGTAACTACATTGATATCGTCGATACGTTCCGTATCACGATGAGTCATGGCGGTATCAGTAAGATCAAACAGTACTACGGCCGCTGGAAGAAAGGCGCACGCGGTCTGAAGGTCAATGGAGACGGTTCGGTTCGTACCCGCGATGTGATCGTTCGTACGAAGACCTATCACTACGGCGAAACGATCACCCATCTGGTACTGAAACCCGAGTTCAAGTCCTATATCTTCAACCCGCTGGAGGGCAACAGTCAGGTGATTAACTTCACATTAGCGCACGTGACCGCGCATCGATTGGTTGACGTGAACGGTAATGAGGTAGGCGAGGAAGAGGTTATTTCCTCCGAAGACATAACATCGAGTCTGGCTCTCGTTCAGAGCGCATGTAGTTTCAGTTCGGAAGGTAGTTCCAGCACCTATTTCAATATCTCCGAGGCAGTGTATCAGCACGTCACGCTCGCCGCAAAAGCGGTGAACAAAGAGGTCGATAACCATGATACCCTGATTATCTCCATGAATGTGACCTACGGTGGCAAAGTATATCCCGTGACTGCACGTGTGCCGCTGATGCAGGCCTCGCTGGAAGGCGATGAACTGATCTGGTCGGTAGAGAGCGGTAAAAAGCGCTACTATATCATGGCGGGTACCGGCGGATTGATCTTCCGCCAATATGCGCTAAAGGATGGGACGCTATACAAAGAGGGAACATCCAATACGGCACTCATCAAAGGTTCGAAAGATCCATCCAACAGCGACAAGCAATATATCACCCCGTGGCAATTCAGTTTCCCCCCCTCGGGCTCTGCAAATCAGGTGGCGCTGAAGACGGAATACGAAGTCGATCGCTATTTCCATATCGACGGCGAAAACAAACCGGAAGTTCATCCAAGCGACTCATCTCTGCTGACCTTCCATTACGTGGATGTTTTAACCAACGACAATGCCAACGAAGAGGAGCTGGTGAAGCTCCAGTATGGCGCTGACAAATGGTTACAATTCAGGCAGACTGGCGGTAGCGGAGCCGAACTGGTACTGGTGCCTGATTCTGCTGATGCTTCCGTTTTCTCATGGAGCTATCTGAATCAAGAGTATAGCCTGCTTAACAACGGCGCTTACCCAAGTCGCGATACCGTCATCTTCGGTTACAACACCGACATGTCGGTAGCAATCCAGACGCGCTACAAGGCGTATAAGGAATACTCGATGCTGGTAGGCAACAGTGTGGTTTATTGCTGCCGTGAAGAGGAGACCGACATGAGCAACCTGCAGAGTAGCAGCCTGGAATGGAAAACCAGTCTGAATGCCACCCTCCTCCCCGATGCACGTACGTTCGATAGCGGATCCACCCCAAGCCCTGCGGAAAGCGGTATCAGGCATTCGTTGAACGCCTCCACGGCGACCAACACTGTTTCCACTTCGGACGCTACAACCAGCCCGAGGGATGTGAAGATAGGCGGCAAGTACGTCAATATCGTCGATACGCTGCAGGTTACCCTCTCGTTACGGGAAAGTGCGCCGGCATATCGTTTCAAGGGCGACTGGAGCGGGTTCCGGTCCGTCAGCGATGCGGAGCTGAAGATACCGCTGGTACGTAAGACCTACCACGAAGCGAACTTCGACTCGCTCGTATGTATCGTTGACGGCGACGCCTACAACCATACCTTCCCCAATAAGATCACCGATCCGGTATCCTATACCTTCAACCTCGGTACAATGAATCGCACCGGTCGTCACGTGCTGGACGTAGCGAACACGACGATGGAGGTATTGGATGAGACTGAAAAGAACGTGACGGTATCCGGCCGTATGGATTTGAGCAGTCCAGCCATGGCCGAGGTACTACTCTTGGACGATTACGGTAATTCGCCGAGTTGGTGTCGTATCTCCGGTAAGACGGCCACCACTATTACGGTAGAATGTACGCAGAGCGGTATCCGTACGCCGCGTATGGCGTATTTACGCATCTTCTATATCGTTATGCTAGATAGTAAGATGTATGTCGTCACCGAACAGTTGACCGTATCCCAACCCAGTTATTTCCAGTATGCCAATAACCAGCACCTGGTTCACTCTCCCGGTGCTTCAGGCGATCCGCTGCAAGCAAACGGTATGCAGCAGGTACACGAGAACAAACGCATCCTCTACTACTATCCCGAGCAGGATGTGGAGTTGCCGATTCGAGACAGCCACTTCTTCGGTTGGTGGCGCTGGTTCCGTGAGGGCGCAGGCGAGATAGGTGACTCGGATATACCGGATACGGTTTGGCGTGTGCAGCCGCGAAACACCGGTTCCGGAAGAAGCGGCTCCTATAACTTCCCGTTCCGTATCATCGGTGACTCGGTCAAAGTACCGAATACGGCAACGCCTGATCTAAATGACTCCATAAAAGTATTGGTGACGATGGGTCGCTATACCGTCTTCCATTACAAGGCGGCAGACTATAACGACAATAAGAAAAATCCTCCCGTCAAGACCGTGCGTGTAGCACCGCCGATCACGACGTTCGGCGTGGAAGAAAAGCCTACTGTGACCTATGCGGCTGAGATCAGTAACTACTACGACAACCTGCCGATGTCCTTGACGTACAAGAACCAGGTGGATACCGCGTTAATGGACACCATGTCCGCTATTCCGGAGCCGACGCTTTCGCTGCGCGAGATCTTCGAACTGCACCCCTGGACGGAGATGGCCGATACGCTGGAGCACTACAAAACGCGAATTCCTGACGGAGAAGGAGAGCATATCGATAAGGTCTTCCCCTTGGCGAACGAGAAATACATGGAGGATCACGTCATGATGGCTCCTACCGGCAACGAGTTGTTACTCTCCACCGAGCAACGTTACATCCTCGGGCACCTGCACACAACGAAACAGTCGGAGTCGCTGTTAGGTTACTATATGCGCGACGACCACTGGTCCGACGGCGGTTGGAATGCTGAGCGCAAGGACTCGATGATCTGGTGCGGCGGTTGGGATGCTACCTGCCAATGGTACACCTACAACCCCAAGACCCAGAAATACTCCGTCTGCAACCACGAGACAACCGTGAGCGACGACTTCCTGAAAGTGCCGGCGAAGCAAAACATCACCAACGGGCAGGAGTTTGACACCGTATATTATTGTTTGCGCGCACGCAGCCAGTCAACAACGGGTACACCGGGGAATGATGAAACAACGGTGGATGGCGCATATATGTTCAATATCTGCCGCTACAAGTTGATATATCATAAGCCCGGCAAGTACGGTCCGTTGGCGGAGACGAAAGACAAGGCAGGCAATACCAAAGCCTTGATCACCAACGATGATATCGAGCAGCACTACGAAGTGCTGGAACGCCTGAATTTCGACTACAACAGGCCGGGACCCGAATATACGATCTATCCTCACCCGCTGCCGTGGGCGGATGCTTCGTACGGCTATACCTATCCTGAGACACCCGACCTGCCCCACAACCGACTGCACGTCCATTCCGACTTCCCGAACCATGGTGAGTACGGACTGATCAACCGCATTCCGACAGCAAGTCATTGGGGGGACGGCGTCACGTCCTATTGGCGTCCGATGGAGCAACACGGAGGAGCTTCCAACGGATACATGATCTACTGCGACGGTATGTCGTCGTCCGGTCAGGTAGCCGCCCTCTCCTTGGAGACGCATCTGTGCTCCGGACAGAAGATGTTCTTCTCCGGCTATGTATGCAACCCCAGTAGCCAGAGTGGCAAGGCGGACCCGAACTTCACCTTTAGCGTGCAAGGATCGGTGGATGGAATCCATTGGGATAATATCACCTCGTATACCACGGGAGGTATCAAGCCCTCGAGCCAGTGGAGTCAGATCTACTTCCCGATCGTGTTCGACGAGAATATCGACTACCGACACTTCCGCGTACGCATCTATAACGTATCGTCCGCATGGGACGGAAACGACTTCATCATCGATGATATGTGTATCTTCGCTACCAAGCCGCCGTTGATCGCTTATCAGGCCAATACGGCTTGTAAGGAAAAAGCAGACGAGGACCTCCCGTCGCATGTCATCCTGCGCGTGGACTATCAAGGTATCGTAGGCGACGGTTATAATGACACTACCGTCTATTATACCCTCAAGAGCGTCAACAAGGATCGAGTTGTCACGTATGTACATATGATAGACGGATATCTGGATCAAGAAATCCATAATGATACCATCTGTGGTAAACTCTTTATCCCGAGCAAGACCTACGAACCGACGAATCCGGACTCGATCTTCGTCAATATGAACCAGTTGATCGACACCTTCGAGGTCTCATCCCAAAAACACTCGACGGATGCCTCCTACAGGATATTCAATGAAGGCTATATTTACGAAATATTGGAGGGGGACATACGCCCTGTCAAGTACGTGATACATAACGCCTACGTGAATGCCATCGATACCTTTACCGTACACATGTCGGGCAACTATAAGGACATGCTCAACAGCCTGTGCGGTATGACTCACCACCTCAAGGTAAGCAACCAGATGGTGCTGGAACTCAACGGCGAAGAGCAACCCACGACCGAGTCGCTCGACCTGTGCGCCAACTCAACCTATGATATCGGTTTGCGCGTGAAGGGTTCGCTCTATCTCGATAGCGTCGCGCCTATCAACCTTAACGGAACCTGCGTCAACGACTGGTTGCTGTACGGCGACACAGCCGATCTGACCGGTTCGCCTAAGAGACGCTACGGCTACAAATACAGCGACATCGTGAAGGTGGTGAAAGACATCCTGCGTTGCGATCCTCCGCGCACCAAGAATGCCAACCAGTTCGCATCGACCTTGGCCGCCGTCAGCCGTAACGAGATGTGGCGTATCAAAGAAGCTCAGATTGTGGACCTGGATACGACGGCGCATCCGTATGATATCCTTGCCGACCTGGTGAACAAAGGATTCCTCACGCTCTACAAACCGACGCTAACTGCCAACGTCTATGCAGGCGATTCGGTGCAGTATGTCATCTTCCCGATATTGGGTACGGGTACCGACACGAAGCTGCACTCGAGTGTGGATGTTTGTCCGATGCCGCTGCTGATCAAGCTCAAACCCCAGTTCAGCTCCGCAGTACCTCTCATCGTAGGCGGACTGAACCGCGACTCGAACGAGATGAAACTGCCGGTAGTTGTACTGGCCGATATGAATATGGCCAATCAGGAAATCACCCTCAAGGTCGATTCAATCATGCCGAACATAGGAATCGCTTCCGTCAAGCTGCTTACGACCGATGATCCCGATTTCCAAGAGGGATTCCATAAACTGGCGTTGGTACCTGATTTGGATTATCCGCAAACGGAGTACTACCTGAAGGGACACTATATCACCCTCCAGCCTGCAAGCAGCAACAACTATACGATGAAGCAAGGCTACAACTATACCTTTGCTATCGATTTGCAGACTATTCTCGGCAAGGATACCTTAGATGGAGGTTGTAAGGTGGGAACTGTGCCGTTCACCCTTGCGGTCGTTCCGAGTTACCTGCGTTGGGATCCGCAAGACTCGATCAGTACACAATGGAACAAGCATGGCAACTGGATGGGTATTGATCAGTACAACCGGCCTATCCACGCCACGGCCCGCTTCGCACCGCTATCCACTACAGCGGTCATCATCCCGGCCATGACCGACGGCAGACCCTATCCGGAACTGCCTGACCTGACCGATCCTGCTACCTACGACTCCGTTAAGCAGGTGGGCTTCCAATATAATAAATGTGACTACATTCGTTTCCTGCCGGATGCAGCGATCGGCCAACAGCAACGCCTCGAGTACGGCGATGCCATCGTCGATATGGAGTTGCCCAATAGAAAATGGGCATTCCGTACGGCCCCGGTAAGGGGTATGGTCAGCGGTGACCTCTTCATAGCCGATGCCGATGACCGGGGAGAGACGCCGCTGTGGGAAGTAGGTGCGTTCGATGCTTCCGGACGTAGTTACAAGACCGGTAACGCTTCCTTCTGGCTGTCCGTTTATAATACGGCGAATAGTCATGTGAATAAAGAAGGAGCAGACTCTGTTCGTACCGTTACGGCAGACTGGTCGCGCGTGACCAATGCGATGAACTTGCCGTTACCCCTCGGACAAGGTTATGCCGTCTATGTACGTACGAAAGAAGGCGTTGAGCCTGTCGTGCGCCTGCCTAAGAACGATGATATCTATTATTATTACGGTACGTACGGCGAACGAATCGATGATAAATACGTAGGAAACTTGCGCAGTAAGCGCGAGGAATTAGCCGACGCCGGCTTAGCCGGTAAACTGGCTTTCAATCCCACAGGGGACTACCAAACCATCACGCTGAAAGATTCGGTATCTTCTAAAGACTTTGTCTTCGGTAACCCCACCATGGGCTATATCGATATCTGGGGCTTCATTGCCGACAATAATACGGATCTCGTAGAAAAAATCGGTTATATGGACGAACGCGGTAAGGCCAGCCTGTACACAGAGATGACCAAGATAGCAGCCGAAGCAAAGGGAGATAATAAGCTCTCCAATCCTAACCGTTATTTACCGCCGATGCACGTGATGGTGCTGGAGAAAACAAGCCCGGCTAAGGAGTTGACCTTGAAACTCTACACCGATCGTATTGTGACCGACACGAGTCAAGTCGTTTCTCCGTCTCGTTCGCCGGCTCCCCGCCGTACAACGTCTTCGGCCCGCCGAAAAGGTATCATGACCGTTACGGCAACGAATGATCTTTCGGCACGATGCACATCGCGTCTGTTGCTCGGTCAAGGATATCATAACGAGATCGTGGATGGTGAGGATGCAATATTGACGACCATCAATATTGATAACTACACCGCCAACCTGACGCCGACTACGCCGTTCAACCTCTATGCAGTGGAGAACGGTAACGGTATGAGTATCGACTTGCGCGACTCCATCGTTACTATTCCGATCTCGTTCTATATGAGCGATTTGACATACGAAACCATCACCGATCTATGGTTCACCGGGGTCAATAATATCGACGGACCGCTGGTGCTCTATGACGCATGGACCAATACCGAGCGCCCGATCATCGACGGAATATGTCTTCCCGTTGAGACTCCGACCAAGAGCCATCAGTTGCGCTATTTCATCCGTCGCCCGGGATATCGTCCGCAAGATCCGGACGCACCGATAACGACCGCTATCGACTATATCGATACGGCGGAAAGCAATCGGGTGAGCAAGATCCTTAAGGAAGGTCACGTGTATATCATCCGTGACGGCCATATATATACCATGTTAGGACAGAAAGTGAGGTAAGAATGAAAGCAAGAAACAGGATATATAAATGGCTTATAGCCTTGTGGCTATTAATGAGTTGTCAGCCCGCGCTGTGCGCTTTTCAATCCGCTACACCGCCCGCTGCTTGGGGCACCACACCTACACTCAGTATGGATCGGGAAATGGCATATCAGTTCCGCTCCACTTCGGCGTATACTCTTACGACGAAAACCACCGTCTATGCCCCCGGAACGTCTTCCCCGTATGGCAACACGGTCAAGCGTGCACTCACAGGAGGTATAGACGATGAGGAAGATCCGGAGGGCGATGAGGTGGGAGTTGTCGACACCCCCGTCGGCGAACCGCTGATCCTGATACTCTTTGCCTTCGCTTTCTTCGGATTCAAGTATTACCGCCGACGCAATGCCTAACGGCACAAAGCGACACTCAGAAAAAGGTCATTTCTTCGGAAATGATCTTTTTTGTTGGACGTTGCGTCTGAAAAATCCGCACTCCAGACCATGGATCGCCGCTTCCGACGACGAGTCTCGTCCGCACCGCAAAAAACGCAATTATGTGCTCTCACCAACTCGATTGCCTCTTTGCCGCTCAGGTGGTCAATCTCCATGCAGAGAACCGTCACGCGGGGGTGAGGGCTGCAAGATTATCTCGGCGACTCCTTCCAAAGCGACTGCAAAGGTACAACTTTTTTGCGAGATATGCAAGTTTTATTGCGATTTTCTCAAATTTGCCGGTTTGGGCTTCCCCCGAGAGAAAGAAAAAAGAAAAAGAAAAGAACCAAAAGAATAATAAAAAAGAGCCCAGCCCCGCCTTGCCATGTAACACCTTATGTAACACCTTTATTTTTAAATAAAAGGAGGTGGTGTTAATGCGCGTACGCGCGTTAAGACCTATGGCGCGGCGTGGCAGACTTTTTAAGAAGATTTTTAGGATGTCCTTCGCCTTACCATCACGGGACCATCATACGAGGAAAGGCTGACCAAAAGCGGCTCACATTGCCGTGAGCCGCTTACTTCGTACATTGTACTTCGTCCCTATTGCCGACGGCGATGGAGTTGGCGGGGATGTCGTGCGTGACAACCGATCCGCCCACTATCGGCTCGCCTGTCGCCATCCGTTCACGAAACTGGTCTATGGTCGTATTTATGCTATTATAACAATTCCGCCAATTTATCTTCTTGAATGATCTTCGGCGCGCTTTTGCCTGCCAGCACAAGAATCTTCTTCCCGTCGCGATAGATATGAAGTTGCCGCGAACGGACAACAGCCGTCAGCGTCGGGTCACTCTCTATCTGCTCGCGGATAGCGCTATATTCGCCGTTAGGAGCGAATAATTTGCGTTGCAGGTGACTGCACATGTTTGTAGTATCAATCGACTTCATTTCTTTGTATTTATAATTCTGGCAGGATTGCCGGCAACGACTACATCATCGGGGATGTCGTGCGTGACAACCGAACCGGCTCCGACGATTACACGGTTACCGATGGTGACACCCGGACAAACAATCACTCCGCCGCCCAGCCAGCAGTCATCGCCGATACGGATTGGTTTGCCTGTCTCTATCGTTTGTCGGCGCTCCAAGTAGTCATGCGGATGGTCGGGCGTCAGCAGTTGGCAGTTGGGCCCGATGAGCGTGTGAGAGCCGATGGTAATACCTCCACCATCCAAGAAGACTCCGTTGAAATTGACCATCGACCCTTCGCCTATGCTGATCCGGTTGCCATGGTCGCAGTGGAATGGCGGACAAATAATCACTGAAGGATGTGCATCAGGGATGAGGGCTTTGATACAACGGTGCAACTCGTCCAAATCCCATGCACCGCATTGATTGAGATCCCGCATGGCATAATACGCCCGCAGGATATTCTCTTGAACTTCCTTGTCCGTGTAATCGTACGGCAAGTTATGAAGCATATTCTCGTATTCGGTCATAATATCTGTCTTGCTACTTCGATCCGCCCGGAACGGCCTTCTGCGGCTGGTCATTTTTAAACAGAATATCCAACACTGTCTCTCCGATGCCTATTACTCGTCTATGATTTTTCAAAGCATTGCAAATCTCTGGCTTGTACATGTTATTGTCGTTTTCATTTCCGATTTTGCAGGCAAAGGTACTACAAATAAATGATATATGCAAATAAAAAAGTAAAAAGTGCCCGAGAAGAGCACTTTTTACAGAACAGATAGAGATGCTGGTCGTCGTTATGAGATGGCGATTTGGCGTCCGGTCTTGCCTTCTTCGCGTTGGATCTTCGGCAGGTCGATGGTTAAGATACCATCTTCAACCTTAGCGCTAATCTTCGACTCATCCACATTGTCCGGCAAGGTGTACTTTTGCTCGAAGTTGGTGTAAGCAAACTCGCGTCTCAAGTAGTGCGAATGTTTGTCTTCTTCCTTGTGTTCGAACTTGTTCTCGATGGCGACACACAG
>Ga0310694_10003285_pt1 | contig 15924 bp, 15 predicted proteins | sample 174DNAGHGhighgp2_FD_203884 | JGI IMG/M metagenome (GOLD analysis project Ga0310694, IMG submission 203884) | Sheep rumen microbial communities from Palmerston North, Manawatu-Wanganui, New Zealand - 1742 DNA GHGhigh gp2 (v2) (version 2) | ecosystem: Host-associated > Mammals > Digestive system... | reverse complement strand
TCCGGAAGATTCCGCCGATCAGGATGTATGCGAAAGGTGCATAATGCAGGGCAAGCACAACAGCACTTGGGAACATGCCCTGGCACCACCAGAGCGGCATCCGGATTCCCAGTACAGAAGCAAAAAGGCCGTCAGCACCCTTTGTGATCAGGTTGCTGTTGAACAGGTTGCGCCAGATCACCGCCAGGGTCCATTGCGGCATGATATAGGGGAAAATAAAGATGGAACTCAGATATTTTTTGAATTTGAGGTTGGTTCGTGTAACCAGGTATGCAAAAAGTCCGCCGTAAAAAATGGAGCCGATACAGGCAAATACACTCAGGAGGACAGAATTCAGCAGCGGTGTCCACAGGTTGATCTGGGCCAGTTTCCGCGCGGTATTGGTAGCTGGAGCAAACAGATCGGTCCAGTTGTATGTAGTATAAACCTGTCCTTCTGCAGCTCCGCGGGTATCAACCGTTCCCTGGTGGATTGTCACTGTATCCCGGACAATGGAGAATGCGGGCCAGATAGTCGTAATGGTCAGGATGATTCCCAGTGCCAGAAGAATGGCATTCTGGGGCTTGGAAAGATAATTCCTGACTCTGTTCAGCCGTCTTTTCCACGGACTGATACGGGAGATCGCAATGGCTGTCATTTCTCAGTCCCCTTTCAGATCATCCTGCTTTATTGATAGGATAAAACAGGAAAAAATTAAACCCATCAATAGGGATAGGCGGCGTACCGATACCGGTGCGCCGCCCAGGGGCTATCCTGAAGATTTCTTACTTCATACCGATAATCAGGTCGATCCAGTCGCCCATCGTGTCAGCGACAGAAGCGCAGTATGCAGGATCTTCCACAATCAGCTTTCCTTCATTCAGCCACCAGTCATAGCCGCGGTCATTCTTGGCTGCAAATTCAACTTCATCTGTCCGGTTTCCGTTTTCATCCAGCTTGTTGCCATCCTTGCTGTGATCCTGCATGCAGGCAGGCACAGGAGCGTAACCGCCCATATCCTTGCCCCAGGCCTTGAAACCTTCCTGGGTGGTCGTGATATAGGCGATGAAAGCGCAGGCCGTCCACGGATACTGGGTTGCCTTCGGGATCATCATATAGTGCTTGTAGGCATAACCGCCGAAGCCTTCATAATCATCCTGATATGCGGCAACGGTGACATTGTTGACAGATACGGATTCACTCTCTTCCACACTGCGGAGTTTGGAATAAACAAGCAGACCGCACTGTCCGGCAGCGCTCTTGTCAACCAGGGTTGTGCAGATCGGGCCGTCATCGGTTTCCTCGTGATACTGTTCGCACCAGAGCTTAATCCATGCAAGGGCGTACTTGATGTTTTCGCCTTCAAAGCCCAGTTCGGCAGCTTCGGCTTCCATTTCCTCCACGGTCGGAGCAAATACCGCCTGCTTGTCTGCATCCAGCTTGTCGTATGCATCTTTGACGATTGCGGCATAATCATCGCGGGTCAGCATATAGAGGAAGTTCTTGCCTACCGGTTCAGAGTTAACGCCCATGAAGAGCGGATGCACATCGGGAGCAACAAAGTCCCAGCAGTTTTTGTAGGAAGCTCCGCCGACATTGTTGAACTCGAATACCTTGTTCAGAGTCTGGAGCGCAAGCGGATTCTCGTTGTTTTCCTTGGCAACACCTTCTGCGTTTGCCCAGTCATAAGGAACGAAATTGAGCAGTTCGCCGGTATTCAGCATCTTGCTCTGGATCTGGTTGCCGTCCTGGATCAGGGTGACGAAATATTCATTCGATCCTTTCAGGGCTTCAAAGATCGTGTTGTTCTTAGGCTGGGTCCATTCGATCGTCGTGTCGAAATTCGGATCTATGCCTTTCAGTACTTCAATGAAGGTTTCTTTTGCGGTTTTGCCGCGGCTGGAGTTGCCGATACCCAGGAGGCTCTTTCCGTTGGCTTCTTCAATCGCCTTTTTGAACAGTTCTTCATTGGGCATGGTCTGAGCCTGGGCAATGATTTCCTCAAGGGTTTCAGCACCCGCAAATGATACCATGGAAAGCACCATCAGCAATGCAAGTACAATACAAAAAATTTTTTTCATACCGAAATCTCCTTTTATTTTATTGTGTGGCAGTTTCGCCTGCCCTTTACAGTCATTATAATCAATTTGTGGGAAAAATCAACACCGGATTTTACATTTTCTTTACTCTTTTATCTTTTATATTTTTCGTTTATAATAAACTGACGCAGATGATGTGAGAGGTTTTTTTCCTGATGAAGCGGAAAGTCGGAGTTCTTTTTGATGATTTTGATCCGGTAAACGCAGATCATCTGGATGCTGCGCTTTCCGAAGCCCGGAATTCCGGTTTTGCAATTGTGCTGATGGGACTGCAGCCCGGAAAATCAAAAGAATCCTGCATCGACAGATGGAGGATGCTCGTTGCGTCGTGTTCGGACAGCAGGTTGCTTGTTCCGGTTATGACAGAACAGGAATGCAATGCCGACAGGATGGAATTCCTGCAGGGCAAATACCCGGATGATGACCTGGTTATGATCGGAGGAACGGAGGAACTGCCATCTGCAATCGATGGGATCGAAAATGCTGAAGTAAAGCTGGGCTCACGTAATGTGTGCTGCCGCTCAATGCGTATTCCCCTTCCCGCCTATGAGTACATTATGGCTGCCGGAATGTATGGTGTTCCATCACGGATCGCAGAAGCTGCCGGATGGCTTGATTGCCTTTTTTCCGCTCTGAAACCACACCGTTTTGCCCATTCACTTTCAGTTGCGGCAACTTCCCGCCTTCTGGCTGAAAGGTTTGGTGAAAACCCGGAAAAGGCGGAAAAAGCCGGATTGCTTCATGATTGCGCCAAAAATCTTTCGCTCAGGGAAATGCGCCGCATTATTGCGGAAACCGGAATGGTTGTGGATGAACGGATGCTGGAACAGGATTCCCTTCTCCATTCCATCGCAGGCTCATGTCTGATCCGGCGGCTTTATGGAGTGAATGATCCGGAAATAATCGATGCAGTTGCCAGTCATAATACCGGACGTCCGGGAATGAGCCGGCTTTCCATGTGTGTATGCCTTGCCGATTCCATTGAACCAGGCAGAATGCCGTATCCGCATCTGGACGAAATCCGATCCCTTGCGGAAACATCCCTTGAAAAAGCACTTCTGCTGTCCCTGGAAGGTGTCCGGGATCAGGTTCTGTCAAACGGATGGTATCTGCATCCCCGTACGAGGGATACAATAGAATGGCTCAGATCCCTCAATGATCAGTGAGCGGGCAGAAAAAGTATTAGCCGTAAAAGGCGGCATAAAAAAATACGGAGGAACATTGAATGGAGTATCAGGAAACTGCACTGGATACAGCACGTCTTCTTTATGAACGGAAAGCATCGGACATTGTTGTACTGAATGTCGGTCATCTGACTGTACTTTGCGACTGCATGGTAATTGCTACAGCAAGAACCGCTGCACAGGTATCCAGCCTGACGGATGCGGTGGATGAACTGATGGCAAAAAAAGGCCTTCAGCTGCGTCGCAGTGAAGGCCGGAATGAAGGCCGGTGGGCTGTATTGGACTATGGATATATTATGGTTCATCTTTTTCACCGGGATGAACGGTCTTATTACGGACTGGATCGACTGTGGAATGATGGGACCAATCAGCTTGTACTGCCTTTCGACCAGTCGGTTCAGGACTGAGATCCGTTCCGGATCTCAATAACTGAATTCAGAATAATATCAGCAAGCTCACGTTTGCTCATCAGCGGTAAATCCCTGGAACCGGTTTTGCTGATCAGCGTTGCGATATTTGTGTCGGTATTGAATCCGGCACCTTCACGCGTAACATCATTGGCAACAATCAGGTCCAGGTTTTTCTTTGATAATTTTTCCTGTGCATATTCCAGGAGGTGATCTGTTTCAGCCGCAAATCCGACAAGAGTCTGCCCGGCTTTTTTCATACTTCCGACTGCCTTTGCAACATCCGGGTTTTCAACGAGGGTCAGGATCAGCTCCTGCCCTTTTTTCTTTTTGATTTTGTGGTTTGCAGCAACTGACGGACGGTAGTCTGCAACAGCAGCTGCCTGAATGATAATATCATGATCCGGTGCCTGTTCCGACATGGCTTTCAGCAGGTCTTCCGCCGATTCAATTGAAATGATATGAACATCCTGCGGAAAAGCTGCGGTAACGTTTCCGCATACAACGGTCACATCAGCACCGCGGTCCCGTGCGGCCTCAGCCAGTGCAAATCCCATTTTCCCGCTGGAGTCATTGGTCAGGAATCGAACCGGGTCAAGTCTCTCACGGGTAGCGCCCGCAGTAATCAGCACCTTCATTCCGGAAAGGTCATGTCCGGCAGAGAGAATGTGTGCAATTTCATCAACGATTTCTTCGGGTTCACTCATCCTGCCGGCGCCTTCATCACCGCAGGCAAGAATCCCGCTGGCAGGTCCGATCAAATGGACGCCGCGCTTCTGAAGAACCGAAACGTTGGCCTGTGTCGCGGCCGCTGTCCACATCCCGGTATTCATTGCCGGGGCAGCAAGAATGGGGGCTTTTGTTGCAAGAAGGGTTGTGGAAAGCATATCGTCGGCAATTCCGCATGCCATCTTGGCTAGAATATTGGCGGTCGCGGGAGCAACAACGAATAATTCAGCCAGCTTTGCCAGCGCAACATGCTCAACATTCCAGTATTCAGGCGCGGCAAATGTATCGGTAACCACCGGATTGGCCGACAGTGTCTGGAATGTGAGCGGAGAAACAAATTCCGTCGCGTTCCGGGTCATGATGACATGGACATGGGCGCCCAGATGACGCAAACGGGAGACAATCTCGGCACTTTTATATGCCGCGATGCCTCCCGTAACGCCCAGAACGATTTCCCTTCCGGTCAGATCCATGATTAAACCTGCTCCTCTTGTTCAACGGGATTTTCATATGTCAGAAGTCCGCGGTTGATTTCTTCAACAGCTACTTTCAGAGGCTTCATTCCCTCTGCATCGATCATCGGCATTGCTCCGTTGACAATCTCACGGCCGCGCTTGCTGGCTTCTACAACAAGGGTATAGCGGCTTTCAGCATGATTCAGAAGCTCCAGTACACTGGGATCTACAATGGACATTTTTTCATTCCTCCTGTTAATCTTCAACTACCGGGAAATAACGGACAGAATTATGTTTTTCTGCCCGTACGATGGACAGAAGCTGGTCAAACGCCAGTTCCAGGTCATCATTCACAATCAGGTAACGATACCGGCCCATTTGTTCAATCTCGCCTTTGGCGTTATTGAGCCGCCGCTGGATTTCCTCTTCCTTCTCCGTATTGCGGGTATGAAGCCGCACTTTCAGGTCATGATAACTGGGCGGAAGGATAAAAACACTGACACAGTCCGGCTCTTTTTCCATTACGGACCGGGCGCCTTGCGGATCAATATCCAGAAGTACATTCTGGCCATTTTCCATTCGCTCGTATACTTCGCTTTTCAGCGTGCCGTAACGATGGCCGTGGACGCTGGCATGTTCCAGGAACCGGTCCTCGGCGAGTAGTTTATCATATTCCGCGTCAGAAATAAAGTGATAATGGACGTCTTCGATCTCATTTTCACGTTTTCCCCGGGTTGTGACACTTACTGAAAATACGAAGGAGGGATCCTTATCGAGAAGCTTGGATACCAGGGTTCCTTTTCCGGCGCCGGATGGTCCGGAAACAACCAGGAGCATTCCTTTTCTGGATTCTTTCATGGAATATCCTCCCCTTCTTTTCTTTCATCGATTCTGGCTGCGACAGTTTCGGGCATAAGCGGGGATAGAATGATATGCTCTGAATCCGTAACAAGGACTGCCCTTGTTTTATGACCACACGTCGCGTCAATCACATGGCCGTTGTCCCGGGCGTCCTGTATCATTCTCCGGACAGGAGCTGCATCCGGAGAAACGATGGCAATCAGTCGCTGAACGGAAATCATGTTTCCGTAACCGATATTGGCAAGCTTCATTCCCGATCACTCCACATTCTGAATCTGCTCACGCATTTTTTCAATCTCGCTCTTCAGGTCGACAACAAACTGGGCAATCGCAGCATCAGACGCTTTGGATCCGATTGTATTGGTTTCCCGATTCATTTCCTGAACCAGGAAATCCATTTTTTTGCCGATTTCGCCTTTTTCGTCCAGATAAACCATAAACTGCCGGATATGGCTTTCCAGGCGGGCCAGTTCTTCATCGATCGCGCATCGGTCGGCAATCATGGCAACTTCCTGGGAAATCCGCATTGGATCAGGGTTTTCAGCCAGAAGGGTTTTCAGCCTGTTTTCCAGCTTTTCGCGGTATTCTGTGACAACAAAGGGAGCTCTTTTCAGAATCTGCATGCGCAGTGAGGCTGCGGCTTCCAGATGAGTTTTCAGATCTTCGCGGAGATGGGCGCCCTCAATTTCACGCATACTGATCAGCTGGTCAATTGCAATGCTGGAGGCTTCTGCACAGATATCCGTGATCAGGTCCTGGTTCAGTTCTGCTTCCTCCACGGCAGTGACGCCTTCCATCCGGAGGAGCCTGCTCACCGTCATGTCATTTTCAGCACCTGTTTGCCTGGAAAGCTCTCCTGCAATTGCAAGATAATGTGCTGCGAGGTCGTAATCAGCAACCACACGGGATGCAGAGCTGCTGATATTGCGGATTGTAATAAATACATCCGCATGTCCCCTGCGTATCCGGCTGCTGATACAGTTCCGGACAGGCTGCTCGAGGAATGAAAGATTCCGCGGCAGGCGCATTCCGATATCGAGAAAACGGTGATTGACGGTTTTGATATCAACTGTTGCTTCCCACTCATCCCGACGGACAACCCCGGTCCCGCAGCCTGTCATGCTCCGCATGGTTTCGCCTCCGATCTGTTTCCGAAAATTATAACATCCGAATGTTGAAAACGCAACCGCATAAAACCATTTCAATCCGGTTCCAACAATGATATAATCAACAGGTCATGGAAAATATATATCAGAAAGGGGCATTTAAAATGAAAAGAAGAATCGGAATCCTGACCAGCGGCGGGGACTGCCCCGGTCTGAATGCTGCTATCCGCGGCGTAGCCCGGGCTGCCTATGAGATGTTTGATGCGGAAATCGTCGGGATTCATGACGGATATCGCGGACTGATTGAAGGAGACTATACGGAAATGGACCGGAAACAGTTTTCCGGAATTCTGACCCTTGGCGGAACCATACTGGGAACCAGCCGTACTCCGTTCCGTGATATGCGGAAAATCGGGGAAGATAAAGTGGATAAAGTAGCCGCAATGAAAAAGACATATAAATCCCTGAAACTCGACTGCCTGGTAACGCTGGGCGGAAACGGAACACACAAAACTGCGAACCTTCTGAGCCAGGAAGGCCTGAATGTGATCGGACTGCCCAAAACAATCGACAATGATCTGTACGGTACGGATTTCACATTCGGATTCCACACGGCAAATGATATTGCCACAGAAGTAATCGACCGAATTCATTCAACTGCTGCAAGCCATGGCCGGGTTATGGTGATCGAAATAATGGGAAATAAAGCAGGATGGCTGACTCTGTATTCCGGTGTGGCTGGCGGTGCGGACGTGATCCTGATTCCGGAAATTCCCTACACGATCGATAAGGTGGCGGAAGTTGTCAAACGCCGTGCCGAGAATAACAAAGGTTTTACGATTGTTGCCGTTGCGGAAGGCGCAATGGACAAGGAAGAGGCAAAACTGAAGAAAAAGGAGCGCGAAGCCCGCCGCGCTCAGGAGCATTTTTCTTCGAGCGCATATGTTGCAAAGCTGTTGCAGGAGGCGGTCGGCGTGGAAACCAGGAGCGTCGTGCCCGGTCATATCCAGCGCGGCGGCACACCCAGCGCGTTTGACCGCGTGCTTTCCACGGAATTCGGGGTTCATGCTGCTGAACTGATCAGGGACGAGACATATGGCGTGACCGTAGCACTGAAAGGAAATGATATCATCCATAATCCGCTCAGTGAGGTTGCAGGTGTTGCCAAGCCGGTTCCTGTGGACCATCACATGGTGGTTACTGCGAAAAATATCGGAATTTGCTTCGGGGACTGAGCGTTTCTGCGGAGATAGTATGAAGAAACATACATTGTTTTCAATCCTGTCGGTACTTGTATTGCTGACTGTCCTGGTTTCCGGTGTCTTTGTGCATGCATCGGCTGAAAAATCGGACGGTGTATTGCTTCGCGTATTGCTCCGGCGGTTGAACATCAGCACCCGGATCAGCGCGAAAACAGCCGGATCCTGCCTGCTGAAAGGCGCCGGCGGAACAGAAATGCTGATGCAGACGGACACTGCGTTTGATATCGAGCTGCGGGATAATCAGCTGGTTGTGTTTGCGGGCGGTGCTTCCATATCCTTCGGGAAAACGCTGGACATCCTTCGATGCGGGGATGCCGGAGCTTCGGACGGACTGTACCTGATGAATTCTTCCGCTGTCTATCCGGGCGACCTGTCCCTCACAATCGAAGAAGGTAAAATTCAGCCGATTCTCAGCGTTTCAGTGGAGGATTACCTGCTGGGTGTAATTCCGTACGAGATGAATGACAGCTTTCCGCTGGAAGCGCTGAAAGCGCAGGCTGTCTGCGCCAGGACCTATGCGGTGAGGCGTATCAGCAAATCCCGCGTATATGATGTGGTAGATACGACAAATGACCAGGTTTTCAAGGGCGTTTCCGCTTCCAATCAGAATGCGGCAAAGGCTGTATCCGAAACTGCCGGGCTTGTCATTACGGTAAACGGGAAAATTGCCGAAGGGTTTTATTCCGCCAGCAACGGAGGGCAGACGGAAATACCGGCCCATGTATGGGGCGGGAAAATCGATGCGGACTGCTATTCGGTTCAGGATGACCCGTGGGATACTGCCAACCCGGACAGTTTGGTCCGTTCCGCCGACATCGCGAAGGACGGGAGTAATCTTTACCGCTGGATGACACGCCTGATCCGGGAGGCGGTTTTTGCGGACAGAGCCTGGGAATCCGGCGGATATACAAAAAGTGAAAATGAGTTCCGCATTGACCGGATCAGGTCGGTTGAACTGAAAACTCCGAAGTATGCTGCGCCGAGCAGGCTCTATACGGAAATGGATATGACGCTGGATGTTTCGGGACGGAAGGTTTCAGGCGGAACGATCGGTCCGTTTGCTTCAGCAGGCACATTCACGGTAACTCTGAAATTGTTCCCGGATGTTCTGGCTGCATTGGGTATTGAGATCAGCGGAAACGGGAATGAAATTGTCACGGTGGCGGAAACAGATACAGCGTTCCGGGTATCTGCCGGCCGGTATGGACACGGCGTTGGGCTCAGCCAGCGCGGCGCTCAGTGGATGGCGCTTGACGGAAAGAAAACCTTTGAGGAAATCATACGGTTTTATTTCCCGGGGTCCGAGATCCGGAGAATGACAGTTCAGCAGATTTCAACGCAGTCCGCACCGAAAAACCTGATCCCCCGCACTCCGGAAACAGCGGAAAACATCATGCCCGCTCCGCATCCGACACTGATGCCTGTTTCTACAGAATTGCTTTCTGGAGGGGCGTATATCGCTTCTGTGGAGGGAATTGATGACGGCAGCACACTGAACCTGCGTTCCCGTCCATCCATGGCCTCATCGGTTGTCATGCGTCTTTCAAAGCACCAGAAGCTGGCGGTGATCGATGAATACGAGGTTCCTGGCTGGGCTTTTGTCAAAACTGATTCGGTGGAAGGATACGTGATGCGGTCCTATCTTGAAAAGACTGAATGACCGTCTGAATATGGAGGCTGATTCCCATACCTTGGTACTGGATTATTGTCATCATTTCGGCAATTGTAGGGCCGTTTGAAGCCATGCATGCATGGAACAAGGCACGGAGCAATGCTGCCAAAAAGAAAAAGGACGGAAATAAGGATTCCCGTCCGTAACGAAAAGTCTATTTCCATTCTGCCCATATCTCAGGCTGGTATCCGGTGGTAATGCTGCTGCCGTTGCGTACAATCGGTGTCCGAAGAAGCCATGGCGCTTCCTGGACAGCCGGTATGATCAGGGACTCCCGGTCATAATAACAGGCGGGATGTTCCCTGACTTTTTTGTTTTCGCGGTCGATCAGCTGATTCATTCCGATTCCGTTGATCATCAGCCGGATTTCCCTTTCGCCGAGCTTGTGTTTTTTCAGGTCCATGCTCTGGAATGGAATCCTGCGCTCCTTGAAATATCGTTCCGCTTTTTGCAGGTCAAAGTTTTTGCCGTAATAATAAATCTGGATATTCATGCTTACACACCGACCCTCCGAAGGTCCTTCCCTTCCAGCGCAATTACAAGGCTTGTAGACGGATCACTGATCCGGGAAACAATTCGTTCGGTGTAACGTTCACGGAGTTCTTCCAGTTTCAGGTTCGTGGAAAAAACAGTCGCTCTCTCCCGTATCATCCTTTCATTGACCAGATTGAAAAGCAGTTCTACAGTAATGTTCCGGATTAAAGGCTCGCTGCCAAGATCGTCCATCATCAGGATGGGAACATTCATCAGTTCGTCCATGCTGTCTTCCTGGTCAAAATAGCTTTTCCGTGCGGATTCCACAAATTGATATGCGCTGATGACAAGTACGTTAAGACCGCGCTCGATCATGCGGTTGGCCATTGCATGCATCAGGAACGTTTTTCCCAGTCCGGATTTTCCGGTCAGAAGTACATTCCGGTAAGGAACATCCGGATATTCATTTGCCCATCTTTCACATATGCTGCGGGCCTTTTCGGTCATTTGACGCTGACTGAATGCCTTTTCAGGAAACGGAGTATCCGGAATAATCGAGGAATTGAATGCTTCAAATGTCTCACGGATTCCGCCGCCAAGTCCGATCCGTTCGCGGATTTTCTGCTGATATGCTTTTTTGAAGCATTCACATGGTTCTTTGATCGGATATCCGACATAACCGGTATCATCGCAGACAGTACACTGCCGGACGGGGGAAAGATAATCTTCAGGAAAGCCGGCATTTCGGAGTGAAAGCCGGATTTCCCGATTCAGTTCATTCATTTTTTCCGGTATGTCTTTGCGGGTTTCCTTCCGGTTCAGGATTCCGCGGATCGTTCCGTGTATCAGGTTTTCCCGCTCCAGCACAAGCCGGTCAATATCAGGATAATGCAGACGGATATTGTCCTTCCGGGCAATTTCTGCGCGTTCATCCGCTGCCCTTCGCTCAGCAAACTCCGCTTCAAGCTCAAGAATCAGATCCTCACGCATTTTCATTCCCCCATGCATCTTTCATCATCCGTTCGAGGGCTGCGTCCTGTTCTCCGCTGTAATCGCGCTGTTCATAACCGGAATTTCCGCCTGTTTTCTGCGGATTATTCTTTGACATTTCCCTGTATTGCCCGGCAAACTCAGTTCGGTCTTTTTCCGCCTCTTCGGGTGTGCGTATTCCCTTTTCCGCATAACGCCTGAGAATTCTGTCTGTATAAATCATCGGATTTCTGGCTTCCGACGCAAAATCAGCTGCTTTCAGAATCAGTTCGCGGCTGAAGCCAAGATTGTCCTCCCATTCGGCCAGCAATTCCATGCTTCGTTCACCAGGTTCCGTTTCCCGAACAGGCCATCTGCTGCGGATTTTCCGGATAAAATCTTCTCTTTCATGGAACTGGCGGATATGCTCTTCCACTTCTTCCAGCCTGGAAAAGCCTCGGTTTTTCCAGGCTTCAAGCAGCTTCAGAACGGATTCGGGGTCTTTCTTCTTCCGGCTGCATTCCCTTGCGGCCGACATGATGATTTCAAATGGATATAATGCGGTCATCCGGTCGTAAATCTCTTCCTGGTATGCGGTGATACTGCCGTTTCGGCCAAGCTGGTGCATGACTTTTTTGATCTGTTCATGCCGGTCGGACGATTTTCGTACCATTTCTCTGCCAAGTGATTTTTTCTGCCCGGAAGATTGTGTTTCAAATGTTTTCTGCAGAATGGAATCCACCAGGGCAAGACTCGGATCACTGGTACCTGTCTGGTCACATGCTTCTTCGATTGCCTCCTGACTGAATCCCCATTCATGTGTCCATTTCATGTACAGAGATAAATTGGCATCGGAAGGTGAGTAACGCTTTCCGAGTTTCCGGAGAATTTTTCGCATGTTGGATGCAGCTGATTCATCCCGGGACAGGACTTCGGCGGCCTCATCCTCTGTTCTTGCGTTTTCCTCAGCAAGCTTTACAGCAAGTTTCTGCGCATCAGACATTCGGAAACTCTTTCCGCGGGTGCGAACCATATGGCTGAGGATCATAATAATAACTTCAGCGGGCAGCTGCATACTGTCTTTCCACTCATACGCTTCAGCAATTTCACTTCCGCGGAAAGAACGGATTCCGTCAAATGAACGCTCAATATCCTGGCTGAATCGAATATATTCAGGATCTGCATCATCATCGCTGGAAAATGTACGCTGCCTGAAATTGATATACTGCCACGCCGGCGGATTATCGCTGATTCTGCGGACAGCTTTATGCCGTTCCCAGTACCGGTATGCAGCCATGATTTCCTCGCGTGTCATGTCGAGGTCCCGTGCCATATTGTCCAGGCTGGCTTCTTCCTTCGGATGATAACAGTAAAGGAGGCCGTAAAGATATACTTTGACATACTCTCCCCTTGCTCCGGGAAGCTGTTCAAGGATGAACTGGTTATCCACCGGAGTCACATCAAACATGGTGAATTGATCATCAAAGGAGAATGTCACGCCTGCTTACCCTCCGTTTCAGTCCGGATGATCCTCAAGAATTGCTGCAGCGGCCTTCTTGCCGGCACCCATAGCCAGGATAACGGTTGCTGCGCCGGTAACAGCGTCTCCGCCTGCATATACGTTTTTCTTGCCGGTACGTCCGTTTTCATCTGCCTGAATACCACCCCAGCGTTCTGTAGGAAGATCGGGAGTTGTTTTCTTGATCAGCGGATTCGGACTGTTGCCGATTGCAACGATTACGGTTTCTACAGGAAGCTCAAATTCGCTGCCCTCGATCGGAACAGGGCGCCTTCTGCCGCGTTCATCCGGTTCGCCAAGCTGCATTTCAATGCACTTCATGCTCCTGACAAAACCGTTTTCATCCCCTTCAATCGCAGTGGGAGCGGTCAGCATTCTGAAGATAATGCCTTCTTCCTTCGCGTGATGTACTTCTTCGGCACGCGCGGGCATTTCCTTCTCGCTCCTGCGGTAAACAATTGTAACTTCAGCACCCAGCCGTTTTGCGCAGCGGGCAGCATCCATTGCCACATTTCCCCCGCCGATTACGGCAACATGGGCCCCGGTTTTAACGGGTGTATCATGTTCCGGGAAAGTATAGGCTTTCATCAGGTTCAGACGGGTCAGGAATTCATTGGCGGAATATACACCGCAAAGGCTTTCGCCCGGAATTTTCTGGAAATTCGGCAGTCCGGCTCCGCTTCCGATAAAGACGGCGTCATTGCCTTCGCCCAGAAGTTCATCCACTGTAAATGCTTTTCCCGCAACTGCGTTGGTGATTATTTTAACTCCGAGTTCTTTCAGGCTGGCGATTTCACGGCTGACAAGTGCTTTCGGAAGCCGGAATTCCGGAATTCCGTACATCAGCACACCGCCGGCGGTATGCAGAGCTTCATAAATTGTAACATCCCATCCTGCTTTGGCCAGTTCACCCGCGCAGGTCAGGCCGGCGGGTCCGCTGCCGATCACAGCCGCTTTCTTTCCGCAGGGAGATTTCTTCTGAGCTTTGGCTGTGCCTTCCAGCATGGCAGTATCAGCGGCAAAACGTTCCAGGCGGCCGATTGCAACCGGCTCACCTTTGATCCCTCGTACGCATTTGCTTTCGCACTGGGATTCCTGGGGACATACACGTCCGCAGATTGCCGGAAGCGCGTTCTGGCTCCGGATAATCTGGTATGCGGAAATGATATCTCCGTTCTTGATCTTTTCAATAAAATCCGGAATCGGGACATTGACCGGGCATCCGGTAACGCAGGGCATATTTTTGCAGTGCAGGCAGCGATCAGCTTCCTCCATCGCAATTTCACGGGTATATCCGAGGGCAACCTCTTTAAAATTCCCTGCCCGGACAACAGGATCCTGCTCCGGCATGGGATGCTTCTGAAGACTCATATTCGCCATTTTATCTCGCCTCCCCTGTCAGATTGCAGATATGTTTTTCCTTCGCGCGGGCTTCTTCTGCCCGAAACATCCGGCCGCGCGCCATTGCTTCATCAAAATCCACAAGATGTCCGTCAAAATCGGGGCCGTCCACACATGCAAACTTCGTTTCACCGCCGACTGTAAGACGGCAGCCGCCGCACATCCCGGTGCCGTCGATCATGATGGGATTCATGCTCACAATCGTTTTGATCTGAAGCGGACGGGTCATTTCGCTGACTGCCTTCATCATGGGCAGCGGACCGATTGCGATGACGGTATCATAACTGCGTCCGTCATCGATCTGTTTCTGCAGCGCTTGTGTTACAAAACCTTTGTTGCCGTTGCTGCCGTCATCAGTCATAATGATCAGGTTGGTGCAGGCGGCTTCCAGTTCATCTTTCAGGATAATCAGGTGTTCATTCCGGAAACCGACAATCAGGTCAACTTCGGCACCTGCATCATGCAGTGCCTTGGCCTGCGGATATGCGATGGCAACTCCGAGTCCGCCGCCGATAACGGCACAGCGATGGATGCCTTCGGTCTGGCTGGGCTCTCCGAGTGGACCGACAAAATCCAGCAGGCTGTCACCCTCATTCAGGGAATCCAGCTTGTTCGTGGTGTATCCGACTTTCTGGAAAATAATCGTTACTGTTCCCTTTTCCCGGTCATAGCCGGCAATTGTGAGAGGAACGCGTTCTCCTTCTTCATCGATACGGAAAATAATAAACTGACCGGGTTTTGCCTTCCTGGCAACCAGCGGGGCTTTAATATCCATCAATGTGGTGGTTTCATTCAGTACCTGTTTCCTGATGATCGGATACACTCTGATCTCCTCCGTCTGTTTCATAGTAGCCAAATAATTGTACACACTTCATCTGTCTTTCGCAACTTGTTTTCCGTCTTCCTTTCGTTTTTTCTGGTACGAACAAAGCACATTTTATGACTTTTCATTCGATCAACGGTATGCTATAATCTGCGTATCTTGACAAAGGAGGTTTTTTCTCATGCCACTTGTTACAACTACCGAGATGTTTAAAAAGGCCTACTCCGGCGGCTATGCTGTCGGCGCTTTCAACGTCAACAACATGGAAATCATTCAGGGAATTACAGACGCTGCGGGCGAACTGAAGGCTCCCGTTATTCTGCAGGTTTCCAAGGGCGCACGTGCCTATGCAAACCACACCTATCTGGTCAAGCTGGTTGAGGCTGCGGTTGAACTGCATCCGGAGATTCCGATCGCCCTGCACCTCGATCACGGCGACAGCTTTGAACTCTGCAAGAGCTGCATTGACGGCGGTTTCACTTCCGTTATGATCGACGCTTCCTCCAAGCCTTATGAAGAAAATATCGCCCTGACCCGCAAGGTTGTGGAATATGCGCATGACCATGGTGTTGTGGTTGAAGCAGAACTGGGAACCCTGGCCGGTGTTGAGGACGAAGTATCTGTTGAAGCGGACAAAGCGATGTACACCCATCCGGAAGAGGTTGTTGATTTTGCAACGCGTACCGGCTGCGACTCCCTCGCAATTGCGATCGGCACCAGCCACGGCGCATATAAATTCAAGCCCGGCACAAAGCCCCAGCTCCGGTTCGACGTACTGGAAGAATGCTCCAAGCAGCTGCCCGGATTCCCGATTGTTCTGCACGGCTCCTCCTCTGTTCCGCAGGAATTCGTTGCTGAAATCAATAAGTACGGCGGCAACATGCCCGGCGCGATCGGCATCCCGGAAGAACAGCTCCGACAGGCAGCCCGCAGCGCGGTGTGCAAGATCAATATCGATTCCGATATCCGTCTTGCAATGACTGC
>Ga0310694_10003284_pt1 | contig 15925 bp, 32 predicted proteins | sample 174DNAGHGhighgp2_FD_203884 | JGI IMG/M metagenome (GOLD analysis project Ga0310694, IMG submission 203884) | Sheep rumen microbial communities from Palmerston North, Manawatu-Wanganui, New Zealand - 1742 DNA GHGhigh gp2 (v2) (version 2) | ecosystem: Host-associated > Mammals > Digestive system... | reverse complement strand
AACACCCCTCTACATGCTTCCGTCTTCAGGGTTATAGGTCTGCTCATAACGCTCACAGTATTCTGCCATCTCTACGCTTGCTTCATAATCGCGCTGGGCTTCCTGCTCTTTCAGCAGAGAAAGGACTTCTCTAAACATATCCAACTCAACACCTTCGCTTGTGCAAGCAGGATGAAATTCTTTGATGAACAATTCAAATTCTTTGATAACCTTCTCCCGGTCAGCCATCGTCATCCCTCCTTTCGCTCCGCGCAGGAGCAATAATCATCCGAAGACCACCCGCCGCAATTGCGCTTGCATCTGGGCTTGATAAAATCGTCTTTGTCCGTGATTGTCCCTGGAATCCAATGTACACAATCCTTGCACCTGACAAGCTCTCCGTGGTTATCATTCCACTGATAATCTGACCCAAACTCCCCGCCTGTCCAGTATGATTCGATAAACTCCACCTTGCGCTTCGGTCTGTCAGCCATCATCCGTCCTCCCATTTCAGTAGGTTATACGGGCAGATCCCGCCATCCCCGTAATCATCCAGCGGAACAGCGCTCTCTAAAATCTTGTACAATGTACAATCCCGGCACTCCGCATCCGTCAGCACGCAGGCCGTGCACCGTTCCTGTTTGGCCAGCGTTACAAGGTAGCCCAGATCCTTCGCATCCATCACCACCCGGTCGTCACGCTTCGTGCCCTTCGGCACCATCCGGAGCTCCATGTCGTTCATGACATTCCAGATAGTCTTGCGCTGCTTCGCCGGCACAGTGCCGATCAGGTCATTGCACAGGGCCCTTAGCTGGCCCAGCATGAGACGCCACCGGACGCGCCCCTCCGGGATACAATCCAGACGCTTACCCAGAACCTCCGCAGCGCAGGCCACGGAGTACTTCGCCGCCAGGCTCCAGCGTACGGCCCGCATTTCCGTCGAGTTCAGCCGCTCGCAATCTTCCTCCGGCAGCTGAAACCATGTTGTTTTCATCAGCTCGCCCCCTCACTGCAGCCGGTTCAACGGGCATTTATCACAGTAGCTCTTGACCAGCATGGCGTCAGCGAGGTCGATGTCTTTCATCTGGGACTTCATCAAGTCGGGATATTTGCAGTAGTTCTCGCAGATGTCACAGCAAACTTCGTTGATGATGTCTGGGACTGAGATGGGCGTCTCCTTTTGGTTTTTCATTTTTATTACTTCCCTTCGCTAATCTTCTTCAGCTCTTCCCGGATCCACTCATGTGGAACCGTCGAAGAATACTCGACGATTGTGACACCGGTCTGCCGGTTAACCAGGACGTGGTGCTTTTTAATTAGTCTCGCATGAATCAGCGCTCTATAGGCATCCAGCTTCTCCGGCGGGATCTTCTCCTTCCAGTAGTCGACGCATTTAATAAACGGACTGATTTTCGTCATTGATATCCATCTCCATCGTTGTGATGCTGATGCAGATCCCTGGCTCGTCGCTGTACACCTTCCAGATCTGTTCCAGACTGATCAGCGCGTCGTCCTTCCAGAATCCCATATCCGTCATGACATCCTTCAGAAGTTTGTTCAGGTTGTCCGTGTCCGGCCTGGTGATCTTGTTCCGATCGCATCCGGGCCAGTGTTTTCTGGCGCTCTTCGGATAAGGAAACATCCAGAGCACATTTAGCCGGATCGGCTGGTCCATGATCGGCGTATCCGGCACATACGGCAGCAGTGCGTCCCGGAGGATGGCTTCCGCCTGGGCCACGTTCTTCTTCTTGTAATGGTGGATATACCCGCCAACAACCCGCTCGCCCTTCTGCTGAGCGGTCGCAGTCGGCGGTATCATTTTCAGCTTAAACCTCATAGGGTCACTCCTTTCAATGTCCTAAGTGTGGACAGGTGGACGGGCAAGGTACGAAGCCCGTTCCCTGTTCCACAGGACATTCTGAAAAGGACAGGACATATACCTATATAAACTGGATTGTCCCTTTTTGTCCCCTTCTCAGACGTCCTCTTCCCACTCTGACATATACCTTTTAATCGTCTTCTCAGAGACTCCGAATTCCTCCGCGTATTGCTTATAAGTCTTCCGTTTTCCGTCGAATTCGATGTCCCTGGCCACGGCATTGTAAAGCCGTTCCTTCATGTCCGCCTTTTTTGCCGACCTCGCGAGATTCCCCAGCTCCCGGCCGTTCTCCATGCTGCGCTCATTCTCCTCGAGGTTGGCGTCGTCCAGGATCCCGGAGGCGTCGACCTCATGCAGCGGATAGCAGAAAAACAAATTGACCGGCTCAATCCGCGGGAACTCCCGCAGCGTCGCCTCCATTCGCCAGGCGGTGCATTTTTCGCCGTACTCCGCCCGGACCTGTTCCTCGAGCTCTTTGGGTATCCTCAGCTCGATCATGTCCAGCAGCGCGTCGGCGTCTCTGGCGAAAACTCCGGAGCCGCTGGCCCGGTCCATGCTGGCCTTCGCGCCCTGAGCGCCCTTTGAATGATGATGGGCGTAGATAACGCTGGCCCCGGTGTTCGCGATCCGATCTATAGCATTGGTGAACCGGATCACGGCCTCCGCCGCGTTTTCGTCGCCGATCCCCAGCTTGTAGGTCGGGTCCAGAATCACCGCGGAATAGTTCCCGGTCTTCATGGTCCTCGTAATCTGCGGGATCAGCTTGTCCAACAGCTCCACCTTGCCCCTCAGGTGCACGATATCGATATTCTCCTGATGCGGGCTGGTGATCTCCATCTTCTCGTAAACCCGTTTCATCCGGTCGTCGAAGCTGGCCTCATCCAGCTCCATATTCAGGTACAGCACCCGGCCCTGTTTGCACCGGAAGCCGACCCAGCGCCGGCCCTCCGCGATGCAGATCGCGAGCTCAACCAGCGCGAAGGTTTTCCCGGCCTTGCTGGAGGATACGAGCAGCATCTTGTGCCCCTGCCGGAGAATCCCCTCAATCAGCTCAGGCTTGACCGGCGGCATATGGTCCCAGATCTCCAGGAGGTTCACGACCTGCAGCGGCTCGACCATCTCGTCCTCGATATAGTGCTGCCACTCCACAAAGTCGCTGAGCCCCATATTCCGGTCGACGATGTACTGCAGCCGATCCCCTCGCTTGAAGCCGGGGAACCGGCTCAGCCGGCTGGGGTTTTTGTCCTGGGTGTCTACGACCAGCCCGTGCTTCCGGCAGACTGTATACAGGAAATCCACCCGCTCCTGGTATTGCTTGTAATCCACCGCGCCGACGTTAACGATCGCGTGCAGGCTCTTCCCGCCGGAGTGCACGAGCACTTTGACCGGCAGCTGCAGATCCTGAATGATCTGATACTGGGTTTCGATGTCCTGGGTGTCGCTCTCCACCAACGCGTACCGGTAACTGGTGACGTTTTTGTTGGTCCGCCCCTCGCCGTCCATGGGGTTGAAACAGATCCAGACGCCGGCGGCCTCGTTGTAGCTGCCGAAGGTGTCGGTGATATCGTCCGGGTGCTTCTTCACGCTGTCCAGCAGCTGCTTCGCCGTCCGGCTGGAGGTCTTCCCGTATGGTTTCCATTTTCCGTCTTCGTCCTGATAGGCCGTATTGATATAGCAGACCTTTTCCTCCGGCTCAAACAGGGCGCTGATGTAGTCCGTCACATCCTTCGCAGCGTTGTATCTGTCCGGAATCGGCGGCATGGGTTTGGTGTCTTCCTTCTGCCAGCCGCTGGTATCGATCGGTTCCCCGTCGTAGGTGACCACATCATCCCAGCCGTAGGTCTTCATTCCCTGGGCCGGTGTCCAGCCGAATTCTTCGGCCATGTGGTAGACCGACCCCATCGTGGCCTCCCGCCCGGCGTAATTTCCGAACGTCCGCCATTTTTTCTCACATTCGCCGGCATGGTATCGGCCGGAATCAGACGCGCTCCACTCTTCCCACAGCTCGCAGGGCAGGCCCTCCTTGTGGAGGGCCGCGCCTACGTTCATCCATTCCTGATAGCTGAGGGACCCGCATGGGATATGCCGGAGCAGCGCCCGGGCCTCCTCAATGTCCATCAAATCAGAACGCCCCCTTGGTGAATGCCTTCTTGGGAGCCTCCTCTTCCTTGTCGAAGAACTTCTTCAGCTTATTGCTCTTGTGGGTCTTTCCGTCCCGGCCTTCGTATTCATCCACATAGATCTCGCACCGGCCAGTTTCGCCGTCCACATGAAGCAGTTTCCGGAATTCCAGCTTGTCCCCGTGACTGCGGACGCCGACGGACCGGAGGAATGCCCCGGCTTTCCACTCGTGTTTTTCGACCAGGTAGATGTTCTCCACCACCAGGCCGGTCCCCAGCTCTCCGCCGTCGATCCGCAGGAACACCTTCGCCATGTTGCAGGGCGGGATCTTCGCGCTGCCGTCGAAATACTGCTTGTCAACCTTGATAACCTCGAAGGGATACTTCCCATCCGGTAGCACCGTCGTCTCCGCGCCTCCGCGCTCCTGGTCCTCGGTCAGCTCCGTTACATCGTCCCAGTCATAAGTCTTCAGATTCTCATTAGCCATAGTTGATTTCCTCACTTTCTCCCTTAAAAGGGCAGATCATGTATTTTGGTCTGGCACAGGTCATTCACCTGGGCCCATGCTTCAATCAGCACATCGCTGATAAAGTCCTTTTCATAGTCCCGGATCGGCACGATGATGTCGTAATATTCCTTTTCGGCGACAACACCCTGCACGATCAGCGGGTCCGGCACATCCGAAGCCTGCATCATTCCCCAGAGCTTCTCCAGCAGTGCGTCTTTCTCCGGGTCGTCGCTTTTCATGCTCTCCGGCCTCTCCGCTGGGGCTTCGGCCTTCTTCTTCCCGCTCTTCTTCGGCGGCTCCGGCACCTTCTCGCCGGTCTCCACAATGGCCTTCGCCGGCACCCGCTCCGCGGGCTTCTCCTGCTCCACCTTCACCGGCCGGGGCTCGGTCTTCCCGAAGATATGGGCGACCTGATCGAACTCAAAGGGCATTTCATCCGGCAGCCCGAAGCGGTTCTTCGCGTCCCAGCAGGCGCTGTGATTGGCGTACATAATCCGCTTCTGTCCGCCCTTGCCCTTCTTGGTCTTGCCGTCAGAATCCGTGACGATGTCCGTCCGGTAGTTTACAAAAAGCAGGAGATCGGCCCACTCTTTGACCAACGGCGCGATATTCTTCTCATTGAGCTTGAGCATGTACCGGTCATAACTGCCCATTTCATCCGGGAGTTCAAACTTCCGAATCATGCTATGGCAGACTAGGATTACATGGATCCCCGCGGCTTTAACCTTGTCCAGCTCTTCAAGCAATGCCTGCATCTTCTGTTTTGCGTAGACATAGCCTTTCCCATAGCCCATGTCCTCGATATTGGTCAGCCCCTTCTCCTTGCACACGGCGCGGAAAATCAGCTTTTCCAGGCTGTCTACCGTATCGATCACGAGCGTCTTGATCTCGTCCGGATGCTCCGCTGCGTATTGGATGTCCGTAGTCACATCTTCCAGGCTCCGGGGCGGATCGAACCGCGCCACGTCCATGTGCGTAGTGCTCCCTTCCGTGTCGATAAAAACAGCTCCATTAGCCTTGGAGGCGAAGGTGGTCTTCCCGACCCCCTCCGTCCCGTAAATCACCGCGCCGACCGCTGCCGGCATCGGCCCTCTGCTGATCATCTTGAAATAACTCCTTTCTTTGTGTTAAGATAATTAAGAACCATTTTCGTCTCTGCCCGTGTGACTGCCCCAACAGTCCGCGGGCACTTTTCATTTGAAAAATCCATACTGGTTTTTTCCTCCGACATTGATCTCGTTAAACGCGCTGGCCAGCTTCACAGCGACATCTGGCGTCTCCACCTTCGCCGCTTTGGGCTTGTAGAACGGACAGCTGCCATCGAATTTAGTGTCTCCCAGCGCGACGCACCGGCCCCTCTCACAGGCGAAGCAATCGAATCTGTGCTGACTGCACATTGGGAACGGCTTATTCATCCTCTCACCTCCCTTCTGCACGGGCTAACCAACCACTTCCGGATCCGTGCCAGGATCCCCATCTTTTTCGGTTCCAGCCAGAACCGCACCTGTGGGCTGTTCGCCCAGCTGGGCCGCCGGTCACCGACCACACCGTCAATCGGGATCGCCCGGATCACCTGCCCGTGATAAAATGGCGGGTAACCCATCGCGCCGTCAGCCGGCGCCACGCTGCTGTGTCTGCCGGGGGCCTCGATGGGCTCCCACTGGCCGAGCCACCAGATCGGATCAATCATCTCTCTCACCTCCCGTCAAATCAGCCCGAAATGGATGGACAGCATCACGCCCCAAACCAGGGCAGTTCCGACGATTCCAGCGGCGTATTTCCACCGCTCGATGGTTTCCTCGGTATCCATGAAATATTTCCGCATCCTCAGCTCTCCTTTTCTGCGGCCTCTTTGGCTGCTGCCAGCGTCCAATATTCCTTTTCCGTCCCGTCCGGATGGATCAGGAAATAGGAAGTGTGATACCAGACTCCGCTCCTGCCCCCCGCGTGGGGAATCGCTGCTTTCCGGCTCTCAATCGCGTTCTGGTTCCGAAAAGATTCGTACCGGATCACCTTCTCGCCGTTGGTTCTGATGGTTGTCCCTGTCTTGATCCATGGTGCCATGCTTTATTCCTCCAGTCGTTTCTGCTCCTCATGCCATTCTTCCGGCTCCCAGAGCGTCAGGCACTCATCGCACCCGACAACCTCGCCGTGCATATCTGTGTAAATGGTCTCGCAGCGCTCCCGCCCGCAGACGGGGCAGCTGCGATCCGGATCGTCATACGGCGGGACACCGTTTAGCTCCGCATCACGGATCCAGGGCGCGTCAGGTATCTGCATTGCTGACCTCCTTCTCTCCGAAGGTCTGCTGCAGTTTCTCCAGGAAAAGCGCCATCCCCTCAATCATGTAGATCCGGTGATCATCATCACCGCCGAACTCCCAGACAATCTCCGTCATAGCCTTATTGGCCGTCGCGTTGATTAGCTGGTTGACCTCGTTTCTAGACAGATAATCCACTTTTACTCTCCTTTCATCTCGCTAAAAATCTCCCGCAGCGGATACCCGCCGCTGATAAACCTGATCAGGCTCAGCACGCTGATCTTCAGCACGCTCCCGGCCCAGAAAAACTGGAGACTGCCCAGCGTCCCCTTTTGGTTGGCCGCATTTGTCAGGCTTGCCGACTGGCACCCCAGGCAGTCCGCCGCGTCCTTTGCGCTCACCCAGATCCGGCCCCGATCCCGCTGGAGCATCAAATAGTTGAGCGCGTCCTCCGCTGTCATATCAGCCTCTCCTTCCTCTGGATCTCTCTCAGGCGCTCCCAGTCTTCGGCCCATTGGTGGGTCTGATCCCGGCAGTCCTGCTTGTTGTCGTACAGCTGGGACTTGGAAGCCCCTCTGCAACGGTCACCCCATCCGACATCCACCCAGCGGAGCCCATCGCTCCGGATCTGGTAGATTTCGTATTCTTCCGGATGATGCATCTCTCCGGGAAAGATGGCTGTCACGCGGACCTTGATTACCTGTTCTCCCTTCATGGTGGACTGGCGGTAGTAGTATTCGCCTTCCTCCAGCTCCGGATCTGGCGGGTTCGGCAGATAGTATTCGATCATCTGCCGGGTGCGGTCATCCATGATGTTCCCCTCCCTGTTCCCGCTCATGCATGGCTTTGAAGATCCACCAGTTGTCCCGGATACTCTGATCGACTTCTTTGCAGATGTCCTTCACAAGCGGCTGTGCCAGATAGTTGTCCAGCACGGCTTCGACGATCAGCAGTACGTCTTCACGGTCCTGTTTGTTCATACCCTCTCCTTTTCTGTGTCTTTTAGGACACCTCGTTGCTAAAAAAAATCAGCATCGTCTGGCGATCATCCAAACCGAGTTCCTGCCTTAGCCCCATGATTTCGCCCTGGGTGAACTCTGTTTCACCGCTGATCTTCCGATACCAGGTCGCCTTGCTGATACCGGCAGCTGCACAGAGCTGATCCACACTTTTGTCTTTCCGGATCATCTCCGCCTTCAGTTCCTTAGCATTCATTTTTCTACCCTCCTTTCTTCCACACCTGCCGTGTCTTTTCGGACACGGTTCAGTATAGTATCTTTTCTGACACTTGTCAACACATAATTTAGAAAAAAGTTGCAAAAATGACACTTCTGATTTATAATGTAGCCCCAAGGGAAAGGAGGCGCCACCAAATGTGTGAAATTGCAAACAAGATTAAAGCCCGCCGGATGGAGCTGGGGCTGACGCTAGAGGAAGTAGGTCAGGCTGTTGGCGTCGGAAAGTCTACAGTTCGGAAGTGGGAAAATGGCTTGATCAAAAACATGGGCCGGGATAAAATCGCGGCGCTGGCCAAAGTCCTTCAGATGGATCCGGTGGAGTTCGTCCCCGGCGATGCTCCATTTTCCAATCATCAAAAGCGCTATGCTGATAGTGTCGATCTGGATCGGCTGGAAGCTCTTCATCAGAATCCTCGCCTGGGGCTTCTTTTCGATCATTCTTCCAAGATGAGCCCCGAGGATGTAGATTTCATGATCCAGATGGCGGAAAGAATCATAAAGGAGCGCGATGCGAATGAATGAAGAACGGCCCGCGATGCTGGTGGATCTCCCCACCAGCGTCCGGGGTTTCTGTTTCCACGATGACAACGGAGAGCCATATATCGTCCTCAATTCCCGCCTGACCCGCGAGCAGAATGAAGCTACTTATTTCCACGAGCGCCTGCATATCGATGCCGGAGAAATGTATGATCCCGCGTATTCCGAATATGGGAGGGATGCCTAAAAATGACAATCATCATTCTTCTCGCGCTGGCCGCTCTGCTTTTGTTAGTCAATATGACTTTTCAGGTCACAGGGACGGTGCTTGTCTGTCTGATCCTGCTGATTGTCTGGATTGTAAGGAGGAAACGATCATGAAAAAACTGCTTGCCCTGATTCTGGCTCTGCTTCTCCCGGCGCTCGCCATGGCTGATTGGCCCGCCTGCACCGCGTGGACGCACAGCAGCCTCACCGCGGAGGGCGTCCCGTATATGCAATATATTTATCTCGCGGAGGATGGGAGCTGCTATTATACTACCCAACTTTTTCACCCGGACAGCGAAGCCTTCGGCCGGTCCTATACCGGGACCTGGGAGCTGCTCCCCTCCGGCAATGTCTACGCGAAAACCGGAAACAACACCAGCCTGGAGCTGGCCTTCTCTGCCGATCAGCTGAAGGCCATGGACGAGAATAATCCGACATCCTTCTTTTACTTTGTCGACACCTTCGACCTGAACTGACGGGAGGCCCTCATGATCTGCCCGAAATGCAAAAAAGAGGCCCCAGCTGAGGCCCGTTACTGTCCCTGGTGCGGTCGCCTGCTTGGCGCTATCCAGCGTCCCCGGACGCGCCGCGGGAACACTCAGGGCACAGCGTACAAAAGAGGATCCACATGGACAGCCCAGTGGACCGTGGACACAACCACCAACAGCGACGGCAAGTATATCCAGATCCGGAAGACCAAAGGCGGATTCAAGACGAAAAAAGCCGCTCAGGACTACTGTATCACCCGCAGCCTGGTACCGGAAAAGACTGCCCCGAAGCTGATCGATTACTGGCGGCAGTATGAGAAGGGCCGGCTGCTGGAGTTGTCGAAGGACAAACAGACCTGCTACCGGATCGCCTGGGGGCGCTGGGAATCACTCTGGTATTATCAGGTGGACAGGATCACCAGCGCCCAGATGCAGACCGTCGTCAACGAGAAAGCGAAAACCTTTTATCCCGCCCGTGACATGAAGTCTCTCATGGTCAATCTGTTCCGGCTGGCCGGAGCAGACGGCTATGTCTCCAAAGATGTCCCCGGGTTCATTATTCTCCCGAAGTTGGAGGAGGCAAAGCGCGAACCGTTTACCGATCTGGAGCAGGCTGCACTCTGGAAAGCCTGGGAGACCGGCTGCTATCAGGCAGCCATCCCGCTGACTATGATCTACACCGGCATGATGCCCGCGGAGATGATGGCGCTCCGGGAAGATATGGTGGATCTGGATGGGCACAAAATCACCGGCGTCGGAAAAAAGACCCGCACCCGCCGGGAGGCGGTTGTCTATCTCCCGGACGCCATTGTCCCCGTGCTCCGCACGGTGCTGTCAGAATACCGCCAAAAAGGGCTCTCTCAGCCTTTCCCGCGTTCAGAGGTAAAATTCTACGCGGACTATTACGAAGCCTTGTCTGCGGCCAAAACTCGCAGGCTGACGCCATATTCCTGCAGACACACAACCGCCACCGCGCTGGCGATCACAGAGGGCATAGCTCCGCAGACCGTCAAGCAGATTATGAGATGGTCAACCACCCGGATGCTGGATCGGTACGCGCACCCGGATGATGAAGCTATTAAGGCCGCGGTGAACACAATCGGTAAATAGCCTACATTTAGCCTACATTTGCACAGCAACAGCTTGTAAATCAACGATCTTACCCGCCCCTGCTAAGGGAGTAGTGCGGGTGACCGCAGCCCGGGTTCAAATCCCGGCTTCTCCGCTCAAATCAAGGCTTCCGGGGTTTTTCCTCGGAAGCCTCTTTTTTGCCATTTTTGGCGATTTCAGCTCATATTAGCCTACATATTAGCCTACAGGAAATTACACAATATCGAACTAAAAAAAGACCCCCGGGGAAATTCCCCAGGGGTCTGTATTACTCTTCCTCGATGATCTTGTCGGGCGGTTGTTTTTCAGGCACCTCCGGCAGCCCGGCCAGACTTGTCACGGCGCTCAGGACGAACGCCACGCCGGACACACTGAGCGCCCGGATCCAGTCCACCTCGTTGAACGCAGCGCCCACCGCGATCATGGAGGCGAAGGTCTGCGCGAAGGTCTTCACGGCGCGAACCAGAGCAGCCCAAGCCCACTTTTTCCAATCCCAATTCATCATGATTTCTCTCCTCTCCTAATAAAACTCATTCCAGGCGCATCCACCCGGCGCACGGTCCGCGCCTGTCAGCCCCGTGCTGTCGTCTGAGGGTCCTCTGTCGGCAGATCTAGGAAACGTGTATGCAGATTGTCCATGACGCCGTTTGCGCCCAAATGATGATATTGTTGGTAGATGTTTTCTAGGTTTGATCGGTCATCTTCGTCCGCCCATCCTTGCTGTCGGTAAAACTTATACCCCTGCAGCAATCTGTCCCGAAGAAGTGCCTGCACACCCAGCCGCACGCTCCGGATCTGTACCCATCCGGTGATGATCACGCCCAGTAGGAGCGCCGGAACGCCAGCAGCCTTAATTATGTCCCATATCATCCGTTATTCCTCCTCTCCTCGGTCATGGTCGCCCCGTCATAGTTTTTAACCAGAGCCTCCGCGTGATGTCTGGGGAGGTGCGGGATTGTAACCGTGTAATAACTAAGCGATTCATCCTGGCTGTCATTCAAGAATTCGGACATCATGTAACCTTTCTTCCATTTCCACCTGACCCGGCTCCATTTGCCGTCATCGGAATAAACCATGACTGTCTCCCCAACTGGCACCCGGTCAACCAGATCACCGCCGGGAGTCTTGCGGAGATTCACGGTCTCGCCGGTGGGCGCGTTGACGATCTTCGAGACCACTGGATCCGGATCCGGCGCGGACACAGGCTCAGCTCCTCCGGAATAGTCCACCGCGGACAACCTCCCGCAATAAGTCCATTTGCCTATCTTGGTGTCTTCGATCACCTTTCCCGCGGCGCTGGATGCGTGGATGATCCTTAGTGGTTGTACGCTGACCACAAATCCGATGTGGTGGACGTCTCCGGGTTTTTCTCCGTACCACTGGTTATTCTTATCGTCATCCTGCCACGCTGAGACCTTAAAGACCGCCATTCCTGGCACCAGCTGACTGACATCCGTCATGCGCTGCGTCTCGCTGCAGTGTCGGTGGAAAATGCTGTTGCTCCCATGAGCGATCTCCGCGCCCTGATCCAGGTACATCCGGACGAACAGCCCGCTGCAGTCAATCCCGCGGGAGTCGTTTGTCCCAGGACTCACATAAGGCCATCCAAGGGCCCCCTCAGCTGAGGCTGTCATCTGCTGAATGTTAAGCTTACCCATCAGGCCACCCCCTCAAAAAGTCGCCTGGGATGCGACATTTTTTCAACATCATAGTACCTGGAATCCAGGAAAGATGATAACGGGGCCTTGTTCGTAACCATCCGGGCCCCGCATCATCGTCTGGGCGTCAAAGCCATTGAAAACGAGATCGCAAAGATTTCCGACCGCTGCGGGAAGCACGTTTACCCACACAAACTCCGCCATACGTTCGCGACCTCCGGCCTGCGCGGCGGTATGCCCCTGGATAAGCTCCAGGCGCTCATGGGCCACGCAAAGCCGGAGACCACACTGATCTACGCTAAGCAGGATCAGACCGATTTGCAGCGCGAACACAGCCGGATCTACGCCTGATTATTCACCCCTGCGGTCGAAGACGACGGGCATCTCGATGAAGTTCCCGGCGTTGTCCAGGATCGCGGTCATCTGGTACACAACATCCGGATTCTGGAGATCCGCGGTGATAATGTTATGGAACCGGACCTCCGCTGCGCGCAGGCAGGCGTCCTGGCTCTCATAGTCGGACACGTTGAAATACTGGATGGAATTGTTGTCCTGAGTGGTTCTGAAGATCCTGACTACCATGTAGAACATAATGATTTACCTCCAAATTAATATTATTTCACCCGGCAGCTGGCCGGGTGATTTTTAATGAATATTAATGTTTTTTCCGTCGGTCTGTACTTCGTAATACAGCACCTGCACTTTTTTTGCTATCGCCGCCACCATCTGAGCCTTGCTACATAAGGTGTTCCGTGCTATCCTCCTGTTACATAATACGTTAAACAGGAGGGGATTTTATGCCCAGACCCAAGAGGCCCGAAGAGGAACACTGCCAGAAGATGTCCATCAGCTTCACTCCCGATCAGCTTCAAGAGCTTATGAGCTACTGCGAACGGAATGAACGCAGTGCTTCGTGGGTCATCCGTAAGGCTCTTGAGGATTGGCTTGATCGGCACAAGGATGATCGGCTTTAAGCCAAAAATCCCACGCTAAAGCAAACGATTCTCTGTGCAATCTGCAAACGTAGATAGTAAGCAGTAGTGTTTCAACTGCACAAATCCAATACGTTCGCTCACCTCCTTTAAGGGAACCGGGAATGATACAGGTATCTCCCCCGGCGAGCTTTCGCTCTGATACAGCAATTCACCGACCAATGAGCCGCCGCAGGGACTCGAACCCTGATCAACCGATTACAAGACGGATGCTCTGCCGTTGAGCTACAGCGGCACGATTGGTCGGTGTCTCTCGTTACATTGCTACCGTTACATACTGCTACATCGTTATACAGCAATTACCACCACGTGATCATTCGTTCACCGGGGTGAATTCACCCTTGTAATACGTTCCAAGGATGTTCCCCTGTGCATCCACAACGTGCCACCCGTCAATCTTTCCGGGAGCAAGTGCGGTTTCGTTCCTGCCGCCATCATACCGGAGCAGATCATAAACGCCGTCACTGTTGTAGTCGTATTTGACCGTTTCGCCCTTCTTGGTGACATATCCGCTGTACCAGATCACATAATCCGGCTCCACGGGATGCTCCAAGGCGTAGATGCGATCTTCCAGCTCTTTCAGCTTTTCGGTAACATCAATCTGCATGGAATCCTTGGCATTGTCTGCGGAAAGGGTAAGCAGTTCTTCCAGTTCCTCTGTGGTCAGCTTGCCCAAAGCGTAGAGCTTTTCAATGCGCTCCTCCATCTCGGACAGGACATAGTTTCCGGTGCGGATAATCCCTTCAAGAAATTCTTTCATGATTCATGCTCCTTTCATGCGTTCAATGCGGCGGCTATGGCCTGAGTGATCTTATTGTCGATATACAGTTTGGTATCAGCCCGGTATGTTACGGATGTGTTCCCGGTATCCGCCCAGATGTTGTTCTGTCCAAGCAAGGTGCTGACTTCGGTGGGGGTGAGTTGGTAGGTGACGGGGGTAGCGAGAGGATATGAAATCGCAATCTTTCCTTCAGCGGAATCGGCTTTTATTTGTTCAATTGTAAGCGCATCTGACTTTATACCAAAATTATTACTACTTGCACCTACCCACCTTGCAGTATTTGAAGGCAACGCAGAATCAACACGCATGTAACTGCAAAGCAAGCCAGAAAATGATTCTGCTGTTTTCCTTCTGTTCGAGCAATCTTCGTAGCAAATAAAATTAACGGTATTGCTTGATGTGGTTGCCCACTTTGTAGGGTCGTTCAATAACTTTGAAACCCTATCCACCGTCAGCGTCCCGGTCGTGACATCCAGCGTCCCACCGTATACGGTTCCGGCTTCGGAAGGGAAGGTAATGTCGTAGGTCGTGCCATCCTCTTCATCCGTTGTTGGCGAAACCGTCACCTTCGCCCCTGTCCATCCGGTGATGGGGCAGATGTTGGAGTAGGGGGTGAAGTCCGTTTTAGAGTTTCCAGATTCGATCATGATTTGACAGTTGACATTTACAGTCTGCCCGTTTGCCACATAAAATCCGTAAAAAATTCCAACAGGTTCGCTGAACGTAACCGTCTTTGCCAAAGTCGTTCCTGTAAGAACGATATTTGAAATAGCTGTTCCGCTTTCCGTTACACCCATAAACACAAGATAGCCATCTATTTGTGTACTCCCCGGAACTGCGCTTGATGAGAACGTATATGTTCCGGTCGGCAATTTTATAGGAGAGTCTGCGTAAGTATCTGCTGCGCCGTACGAATAGCTACTCGATGTTGCCGTGCCTGATATATTTATGCCTTCGCTTGTAACTGTATAAGTGATACCATTATGCGATGTTCTGTCTGTATACGGCAACAATTTATTCTTCCCACCCCCCGCAGGCCACGGATGATCATACCCATGCAAATCCTGCACAGGCTCAATGCCTACCACAAGTTCCTTCGCCGTTGATTCTGCACCGTCCGGGAATGAAGCAATTGCACCAGATGCAGAGGAAACGATGATGTCAGCTTTATTTTCGCTCAACTCATCGAATTCCGCTTGCGTAACCTCGCCCGGATCGCCCTTGTCTCCCTTCGGCCCCTGTTCTCCGGTGTCACCTTTATCGCCTTTTGGGCCCTGCGGCCCCTGCTCTCCTGTGTCTCCCTTTGGCCCGGTTGCGCCCGTTGCTCCGGTGTCTCCCTTGTCCCCTTTGTCACCTTTGTCACCTTTGGGGCCGTCGAATTCGCCGGAATCTTTCGCCTCCTGCAGGGCGTCATTGATAGTCTGCGGAATGCCATCCGCAATCTCCTGCACATCTTCTGCGATACTCTCAACCGTTGATACTCCTGTATTGAGCGCGGCGATGGCCTGAGTGATGACATCCTGCTGTACAGGCGTCGGCTCCTGATCCGTGGGCTTTGCCCGTTGGATTACATTGATGATGCCATGATACTCCGTCTCGCCATCTGCATTTCCGTCATGCAGGTATATCCACACGTGGATATTATTACCGGATGTTAGGTATTCGTCCGGGATAGCAACACCCGTGCTGTCTCCCAGCACAGTTTTGCTGGAGCCGATCAGCGCATTGCTAAAATGCACCTCATACGTCTCCGGCAAGGCCGCACCGTTGATAATGAGCCTCTGCCCGTAATCATACTGGTATAGGCTCCCGGTCACGGATGTGCGGCCTTTTTGCAGGTATATTATTATCTCATTATTTTTCATGTATTCTCGCCTTTCTGCTTATATTTTTTGCAGGTCTGTGCTACATAATACAGCAACTTAATTTAGAGCAGACCCCCATCCCATCTGCTCAATATATGCCGCCTTTTCTCTGCCGGGTTGATCGATGCTCCGACAACTATCGATGCTTTTCAGCGTGGGCATACTCCACAAAACAGCAATTTAAGGCTTAATAATCTTCAGCATTGCTTCCGCTGTTATCTTAACAACAAACCCAAAGTCAAGGCCGTCACGGTCGGCGTACTTTTTGCATTCAAGCAAAATCTTTGTGACAAGTTCTGCCG
>Ga0310694_10003282_pt1 | contig 15927 bp, 5 predicted proteins | sample 174DNAGHGhighgp2_FD_203884 | JGI IMG/M metagenome (GOLD analysis project Ga0310694, IMG submission 203884) | Sheep rumen microbial communities from Palmerston North, Manawatu-Wanganui, New Zealand - 1742 DNA GHGhigh gp2 (v2) (version 2) | ecosystem: Host-associated > Mammals > Digestive system >... | reverse complement strand
TCAGACTTGTGCTATTCCTATCTCCAATCCCCAATCCCCAATCCCCAATCCCCAATCCCCAATCCCCAATCCCCAATCCCCAATCCCCAAAATACCTTATCCAAATTGTAAAAATAAAAATTAAAAAATATTTAATATAATATAAAATAATTAATATAATTATTTTAATTTTTTTTTAACTAATAATTTGTTTAATTATTTAATTGTAGCTATATTATAATAAATTATTATAAATGAGATTTAATTAATCTGAATCTTCATGTTTTCCCCTTGCATATCTCATATTCCTTCTTTTTTTCCTTTTGTTTTTTCTTCTTTTTTTATTATCTTCATCTTCATCTTCACTATCATCGCTATCGTCATCGTCTTCATCATAATTGTCATCATCGCTATTATCATCGTCGTCTTCACTACTATCTTTGTCGAAGTTTTGTGATATATTTTTTTGAATTTCTTCATCTTTATCTTCTAGTTCTCTTTCTTCTTTTTCTTTTCTTATTCTTTCTTCTTCTTCTTCAAGTTTTTTTTTGAATTCTTTCACTTCATTTTCAAATCCTTCATCTTTGTTATTTATCAAATAATAATAAAACCATAATATTTCTTTTATTTTTATATTTAATGATTTTATTTTTCCTAAATTATCTTTAAATTTAATATCATTATATATTTTTGATTCCCATAAATATTTTTCTTTCAAATATTCTACTATATTTTTTCTGTTTGATTTTATTTTGATATCCTTATCTTTTTCATCCTCTCTATATAATACCAAACTTAAAAATAATCTTATTGCTGATGTTAAAGATTCTTTATTAATAATATTATCAGTTTTGAAAAAATCATCTAATTTTTTGATAACAATTTCATCTAAATATATTTTATATATATTTTTTTGTTCTTGTTTCTTATTATTTTCCTTTTTGTCCTGGTATTTTTCAATATCTTTTTTTACATATTTAAATATTATCTTTAAAAAATAATCAAATAAATTTGCTAATTTGTTTACAGTTAAATTTTCTTTATTTTCAAATATTTTTTTGAAATCTTCTGAGATATTTTTTATTCCTATTTCACAAATTTTGGTGTTTTCATTAATTGAATTATTTTCATCCTTTTTAATTTTATTTAAATATTCTATTAAAGTAACAAAATTACTTATAATAATTTTATATTTCTCATTATTCCCATCATTCTCAGTAATATAATTGTAAAGTATAATTTTATCTTCTATACCAATTTTTCCATCATTATATTTAAAATTATTAAATAAATCATTATATTCATACCTAAATATTTCATTATTAAAACTAAAACCTATTAATTCATTATTTACTAATTTTTTATTTTTTAATAATAAATCTGTCATTTTGGATTCAATTGAATCTAAACTTATTTCATATTCATTATAATTTTCATAATTTTCAGTATCTATTACTCTTCTGTATGATGAATTACATAAGACTGAAATGAAGTTAAATTTTTTTGTTATATCAAGTGTAAATATTTCATCCTCTTTAATTTGTTGTATATTTATTCTATTTTTACAATTATCATTAAATATCCCTTTATCAATTTTTTTATCTAATAAATTCTCTAATTCTTTATTTTGATTTTTAATAAAAATTTCATATACATTTTTATATGTTTTTCCATATTTACTTTCATCAACTAAAAGAAAGTCATATATATAATTTTTATAAATATTTAATTCAATATTCTTTCCTTCTCCTTCTTTCAAATCAAAGCTATTATATAGTTTAATAAATTCATCAATTAATTTTTTGTTTTCAGGATTTTTATAAATATCACTATATTTTATAATTGTTTTTTCAGCATATTCCCTCGAAATTTGATTAGAATAGATATCAATGAACAAATTTAATGCTTTATTGAAGATAATAAAATTTTCTGACGAAAATTTTGTATCAATTTTTTTTTGTTTTTTATACTCTAGATATTTGCATAATACCGGATATTCATTTTTATCTTTATGCTCTAAAATTTTATTAATTTTTTCTTCATCTAAATATTCTGTATAATAAAAATATTCATAATATGGATAAATTTTTGGAGAATATTTATCTTTATTATATATTTCTTTTAATAAAGCAATTCCAGAATTTTCATTACTTATATATTTTTTCTCTAATTTTTTATATTTATCAATTTTTATTTTTGCTCTATTAAATTATCTTGAATCAATTTCTCTAATTCATTTTCAAATTTAATAAGTTCTTCAAAATTATTGATACATTCTCTGTTGTGTAATTTATCAAATAAATCCTTGAAAATATAATTCATAAATATTCCTATTTGTTTAATACCTTTCTTTTCTAATTCTTTTTGTAATAAAATAAAACATTCCTTTATCGTATTAAACCATGTCATTCCTTTCGGTAAATAATTGTCGAATTGTTCTGCACCTGTAAATAATTTTGCAAAAAATAAGTGAGAATATAAAATATAATTTAATAATCTATATGATATTTGGCTTAAATTTCTTATTTTTTTGTTATCTTTTTTAAAAATATTTTTATCTATTTTATTTAATCCTTTTTCTCTATTATATAATGGCTTTATAAACTTAACTTTAAATTCTTCTTTTGTCATATAATTAATTTCTTTGAATTTATTATATACTTCTCTGTTTCTTTTTAAGTTATTAATTTCATCCTCGTTTTTAAATATTCTAAAATAATTTTCTCTATTAATAGTTTCATATACTTTCCCAATTTTTAAATCATCTTCATTTTCACCAATTTTTTTAAATAAATATTTTTCTCTTGCTCCTATTGGTTTTTGACAATTTGGACATTTTATATTAATTTCTGAATAACTAGGAAATCCTGAAGGGACTGAATGATAGTATCCTTTAGTGCATAAACAAATATAACATCCTTGATTTGGCATATTTTCGAAATGATTTTCAATTTTATTAAATAATTCATAATAGGGCTCATCTTTTGTATCACTACCAGGATAAAATTTTTCATCTAAATGTTCTAAATTATTAGGATCATATAGATAAGAATAAATATATTCTTCTTCATCATTATTCTTTTCAGATATTTCATTTAGACAATATCTATAACCATATAATATTACCTCAATATCTTTTTCATTAATTTTATACTCCTTTTTAATTTCTTCATATTTTTCATTCTCAAATAGAAATTGAATTAATATTAATAATTTATTACTTTCTTCTTCATCATTATTTTTAAATAATGGTTCACAGACATTGTTATAAAAGTTAATATAATTACTATCTTTCTCAAAATCTTTTTGTCCCAATTTGCACAATATTAAATTATTTGCTACCATAAAAAAATCATCAAAATTTAATTTTCCATAATTACTAATATCTTTTTTAATTATTTCGTTTTTAAAGTTATTTTTTTGATAATAAGAAAGTTTTTTAAATATATATTTATAATTTTCATTGTCTGATAATTCATTTTCATAATTAATATTTTCTTCTTTGAATTTAATAAAATCATTAAAATTATCATATTTATCCAATTTATATTTATCTTGTGTATCGTCGTTAAAAAATATGTTTATTTGCTTATTATTATGATTAAAAATTATTTTATATATATATAGTTTTACCATTTTTATTTTATCACATTTATTAATTTTTTTTATTATATTATCAGGTTTAAATTCTGGATCATCATGCATTTTTATAAAAGTATAGCAATATGATTTTATATAGCCTAAACAAAATAATTTTGTTATATTTGCATTTTTATTATGAAATTTACTTGCGTCTTTTTTGAAATCAAATAGAAATTTATTACAATCTTCAAAAATGGTTAATGGTTCAGTTTCCAATGATTCTTTCTTATTTTTTAAAATATATTTTAGATATATCAATGAATTTTTTTCGAAAAAGTAAATTAACGTTTCTGATAATGATAAATAATATTCTACTTTTAGATTTGATAAATATTTATCTATTAATTTTATTATGTCATCTTTATTTTTTAATAACTGTTCCTTTGTTTCTATAAAATAATCTTTATCTACATAAAATTTTAGTAAAAGTTGTAGTATATCATTTGATTTTTTTATTATTTCTTTTTCTTTCATTAATTCGCCAAGTACCGCAGCATGATAAGTAATCTCATTTATTTTTTTTATCTCTTGCATATATATATATTTTAATGTATCATAGTATTTATTTTGTAATTCTATAGATTTTTCATCTTTTAATTTTTGATTTAAATCTATGAAATTTTTTATTAAATTAGTTATTTTATCAGGTTTATTTTTTTGGATAATTTTTGAATTGTCTATTAAGATATCTCTGATCTCTTCAATATTTTCTATATTTTTTGTTCCTTTATCCAATTGATATTCTATTATTTTTAATAATTCATCAATTATATATAATTCGTTTAAATTTATCTTTAAATCATGATTTAAATTTTGCAAAATTTTATTTATTTCTTTTAATCTATCATGATAGTCTTTTATCCTTATTTCTTCTAATTTTATATCTTTAGACATTATACTTATGCATAAACCTGCTAATATCATATAAAAGCATTCTTTAACTTCTTTTGAAAATTCAGGATTATTTACCTCATCAATTACATATTGAATGGGGTTTTCTTTATCGTAAATTGAATCATATATTTTTTTATTTAAATCAATTCCATCTTTATCATAAACAATATCTTTACTTATATCAAAAGCTTTTAATATATTTTCAATATAATTAATATTTGATTCTATCCACATTATTTTTATTATAGTAATATTAATTTGATTTGATGTATTATCTTTAATTATTTCATTTTCTTCTGAAAATCTTAAATTTAATAAAAGTTCAATTATTTGCCTAAAAGATTTAAAATAAATACCTATATATTTTTCTAAATAAAATATAATATAATCTTTTAATATTAAATCAGGATCAATCTTATTAATTAAATCAAAATATAATATATCTTGACTTATTTTTTCCAATACTTCATTTAATAACTCTTTTTCTTTTTCTCGAAAATTATTTTTTGCATGTTCAGTATTACTCCCACAATAATTTCTCAATTTTTTTTCATTATTATAAAATTCTGATTTAATATTTTTATTTAAATAATAAGATAAATTTTTATAAAAATTATAAAATCCTGGTATTTTATAATTAAACAAAAATTTAGGTTCATATTTTGCATTATTATCAATTTTTATTTCTTTTAAAAATTTACTTTTTAATTCTTTAATTATAATTTTATTTCTATCATTTCTAGCAGATTTATCATTTTTATCTAATTTAATGCTTTTATCCCTACTTATTTCTATAAGTGTTGTAAGAAAATTATTATCTTCTAATACTTTAAATATATATAGTATATTTTTTTTAAATATATTTTCTTTAATATAATCCAATATACAAGATATAATATCTATACTATTTTTATTAATATGATTATTTTGAAACATTTTGTCAACTAAACTTTGACAATTACCTTGTGCTTCATTATCAATCTCTATTAATTCCTTTGCTTTTTTAATCAAATCATTTTTAAATTCTATATCTTTCTCCATATATTTTACTATTTCATCACTATATTTTTCTTCATTTAAATTATCTTGTTTACTTTTATCTCTATTTATATCAAACAATAAAAAAGATGCCATATTTTTATTTTTTTCATTCATAGCATCATATACAAAATTAATTAATGAATCGTTAAATTCATTATCCAAATTTTTAAATGACTCAGCACTGAACATAACTTCTTTTATATTTCTTTTTAATATATCTTTTAAAGACATATTAGAACCATCTAAATTATCAATGAATAATTGATTTATATTTTTATAGATATTTGGAATTGAATATATTATTTCTTTCTTATCTTTATTTTCAATTTTAAAACTTCGTTGTATATGTATTATAAATATATAATTATAATCGTCATTTTTACAATAGTTATTAATATAATCAGTTATAAATTGTATTTTATTTGAATTATATTGCTCAAAATTAATCAATATTATATGTTTGTTTTGATCACCATTTTTATTCTTACTTTTAATATCTTCTATATCACTTTTTAATTTACCTTCTGTTCTTATTTCTGATATCATAATCTGTTCAGTTTTATTATATCCTATAATAGTATTAGATATATTACTAAATGTATATATTATTGATATCTTATAATTATTTACATTACTTTCTCTTGCACTTTCTAAATCTCTTATATATTCCTCAAAACTTTTATATCTTCTTTCAGCATAATACCTAATTTTTAAAGGATTTCCTTCTTGTAAATTAGTAATTATATCTTGTGGTAATATATTACTTATTTTACTATATATTCTTTCTTTTATGGCGTCTTCATCTATTTTTTCTTTTTTATTTTCCAAGGGTAAATAATAAACTAATCCTCCAATTTCTTGTTCACCACAATTAATTAATAAATTATTCAAATCATAATTAATATTTGGTTGCACTCTTTTAATTTCATCTTTTAATCTAATTTCTTCTGATATTTCCTTAATTAATCTTTTTTGGTCATGATATAATAAATCCTTAAAACTAATTTGCATTTTTTCTAATCTATTTAAGAATGCCATATCAACTGAATCAACAAATTTTTTATCGACTAATATTATTATTCTAAATGAATCATTAACTGGTGTTAAATCTTCACTAAAATTATCTAGGCATATTCTAACATATTTTTGCTCATCGATTATTTTATAATTCATATTATATAAATCATATAAATATGGCTGTATTGGATTTAAATTTTGTAATATAATTAGTTTATCTTGCTTCGAAGCGCAATTCTGAATTTCACCTACTTTTTTAGTTTTATACTCATTATTGTTATCATCTGAAAATGGACTTCCATTGATAAAATCTATATCTTTTTTGTCTGGATTTTGTATTCTAATAATTTGATTTATCAATGGTGCTAGAGTTGATTTTATTTCTAATAATAAATAACGGCAATTGTTATCATTAATATTATCATTAATACATTTATTTAAATCGTATTTATCCATATTATCTTTTATTTGATAAATAATCCCTTTTACATTATCTTTTTTATTATCTTCATAGGTACATGCTTCATTGTAAATTTTTTTAAATAAATATACTGAAGTAACTTTTATTATCTCATTATTATTTTTTTTTACAATTTTATCTTTTAATATCTCTTTAAGTTTTTTCATATCTTCTTTTATATCATCACTTTGTAAATTAAAATCTATATCTATTTCATAGCTTATACCTCCAAAATTTCTTTCTATATAATTTTCAATTATTGGTACGATTTGTGCTTCATCTGAAATATTATTTAATTTTGAGCCTTCTATTGCTACACATTTTATTATATTATAAAAATCACGATTCCCATGAAATTCTAATTTTATTTTCTTTTCTTTTTTTAATAATTTTTTATATTCTTGTTGTCCATCAATTTCTTTAAGGTCTTTCCCTTTTAATTCTTTTTTTTTGATAATATATTGTTTTAAAACTATCAATTTTTTAATAAAAATTAAGTAATGTTTATATAATTGATAAGCTCTTGATAGTATATTAAAAATAAAAATTTTAGAAGGTTCCTTTGATATATCTTCTGAAATACTTCCTACTATACTTTTAGAAGTTGCTTTTAGTTGTTCAAGTTTATCTTCTAAATTTGGTACTAATAAACTTATAGCTCTATTTATTTTTGCTGCATCTAAAGAATAATTACTGATACCAATAAAACATACTCCTTCACTTTTACCGTCGTATTCAAGTTTAGAATGTAATACTTTAAGTGGGTTTGTTGGAGCCTTTTCAGCTAATCCTAATTCATCAAAAAGAATCATGTAAATGGGTATTATATCGTCTTTATTTTTATTTTGTTTATAATTTGTATATAAATCTTCAGCTTTCTTAAATAATTCTGTAATATCTTCAGGTATAGTAGATTCAGAGCCTTGGAAATAAATTTGTATAATTTGAGGATATTTCTTAAAAAATTCATTTTTAGAATAGATACCTCTCATTGAATTATACAATAATTGAGCACTTAAACTCTTTCCTGTCCCTGGTTTACCAACTATAATTAATGGTATTTTTGTGACAACTGCTAAAAATAATAAAAATAAATTTTCTTTTAATAATTGATTTTTACCAATACCTATACCTAATTCTATCTGCTTTAATAAAAATTCTTCTTCTATTCTTAACAAATCACTAAAATGTTCTACATTTTTATCATTTAACTCTTCTTTCAATTTGTTATTCTTTATTTTATCAAATAAATTACTTTTATTTTCTTCATCATTTTTATCTTCTGTATAAGAATTTACTATCTTTAATAATGATTTCTGCAATTCAGAATCAAAACGACCTCTTATTTCATCATTGATTAATCTTATATAATAGCATAAATATATAGAGCATATAATACTTTTTATTTTGTCCAAAGGTTCTTGATTTTGATTATTTTTCTTTTTAAAATAATCCTGGAAAAATTCAACACATTTAGTGAATCTTGTTATTTCCCTTAATGAAACTATTGAAGGATCTTTAAATGTTTTCCTTAAAAATATATGACATTTTGATATTGCTTCTGTAGTTGATATATGCAAATTTTTCTCTTCTTCTTGAAACTGTTTTTGTAAAATACTTTCTATATATTTTTTTTCATCTTCATCTTTTATTGAACCGAAACTGAAAACATAATATAACAATGATTGCGGTAATTGCTCGACTTTATATACTAAATCATCACCCTTATCATCTTCTCTTGTTAAACCACATTTTTCAGCTGTTAATTCTCTTCTTCTATATGGATTGCATGCACCAATTAATCTTATATTATCTTCTAATTTTTCTCCGTTAAATGTTCGATTATTAAATATTTCTGTCAAAAGTGATAATGATAAACAAGTATTAATTTCATCAAAGAAAACCCATAACTCCTTTCTTTTATTTTTTTCATTATTTATATATTCTTTCTTTTTCTCTTCTTCGTTTATTTCTTTCATTTTTTTACATATTTCTTCATCTGTAATACCTGGATGGATATTAATTATTTTTACTAATTTATCACCATTATTCAAAATCTGGCTTAATTTTGTTATTAAGGATGTTTTCCCGCAGCCAGTTTCTCCCATTATAATAACAGGTACATTTGCCTTTATTCTATAAATTAATAATACCATTTTTTTATAATTATCTTCCGTTATTACATAATTATCAGTACCAATATTTAATATAGATAACAATGACTTTTTATCATCGATATCTTTATCTAACTCGTTAGGAAGATTTAATATATGTTTTAATCTTTTTAAATATTTATATGAAGGATTTAACACTTGATTAGCTGCTTCAATAACAAGATTATGAAACTTTTCTGAAACAGGATCTTTTTCACCCTTTTTAGGAGATTTCTCTCTAACAAATTCATAAATTTCTATAAATTGACCATTATCTTTATTCAATAATTTATAATCATTATATATTTCACTTATTTTTTCAAATGATTGTTCTGAAACATTAGTGATTCTAAACCCAATAATATTAATATTTTTTTGTGCGCATTTTTGAATTAAATTGGTTAATTTAGAGCTTTCTTTAGGATATTTGTCATCTTTTGAAAATTCTTTTCCATGAGCCCCCGCATCTGCTATATGTATTATTAATTTAATCCCTTCTCTCCATTTCATTTGTTTTAATGCTAATTCGTATCCTCCAACCCAATCTTCAGGAATATCACCTCCTCCATATGGAATAATTTTAGATATTTTATTTTTTAGATCTTCCATTTTATCAGTAAAAGGGAAACATTCATTTTTATCTTTTGGTGAATCTATTGGATCCCTATAAAATATAGCTCCAAAACGAAAATTAAAATCATTATATTTCTTTTTTAATTCATCAAAAATTTGAATAACATAATCATTAGCAGCTTTGATTTCTCTATCCATTGATTTTGTTGCATCTATTAGATAACATATATCAACTTCTTTATGTAAAATTTCAAATACATCAGGAAAAATTTCAAATCTGCATTTCTTTGTTTTTTCATCTATAAAAATTAATGGAGTTTTAAATTTAATTTGATTCAAATCATTTTCATATGCATCTAAACATAAATCAATTTTATCTTTTATTTCTTGCTTTTTATTCATTATTAATTTTGAAAATCCTCCATTTGTAAAATATTCCGTACTTTTGGCAAAATATCTAATGCATCTACTAGTTATATCATTATTTTGAGAATCAGAAATTTTCACTTTTCCATCAAACATATTAAATTGACTGAGAAAAAGTTTAATAAAAGTTTGAATTTGGTGATAGGAGTATTCTTTAATACCAATATGTTTTTTAATAAATTCTTCAATTTGTTCATTTGTATCTTTGCCAATCATTCTTTTAAAAATATTTAATGTTTCTTTATCTAATTCTAATTTTGGTAAATGTTCGAGTTCTATATTTTCTATTTTAAATACATTTAATATTCCAATTTTTGATAAATAATTTTCAAAACTATTAGGTATTTCTACGTAAATTTTTAAATTATTTGGAATATAAATAATATCTTCATTATTGGTATAAAATTTTGTTATAAGAAAAGATAATAAAAATTCATTTATTAATGAAGTTTCTTCAGTTTCTATTAAATCTAAATGAATTGCAATATTATTATAATTTAAATTAACTTCATCTTTTTCTTCATCATCATCTTTTTTGTGTTTTTCTTCTTCTTCTTTTTTAATTTTTCTATCTTTTTTAATTTTTTTTAATAATTCGGATAGTTTTTCATAAATAACCTTTTTAGAAAGCTTACCACCTAAAGGAAAATGATAATATATTTCACTGTTATTTTTTATAGTTTTTTTAATTTTAAACGATTTGCCTAGGCCGCATACATCAGAAGAAAAAACTTTTATATTTTCTAATATAGCACTATCTTGAATAAACATTTTACAATGGCTTGAATTAATTGAAACATTTGATATTTCTGATAAATTTAAATCATTCAATTGACTATATTTTTCATCTTCTTTTATAAAAGATTCAAATTTAACTGGTTTTTTAAGTTTTTTAATTGTGTATTTTTCCAATTCATTTTTAAAAGAAGCCTCATTTTCCAAATTTTTATAAACAAAAAAAATACAGCTATTTAAATATTCTCTGCTATTTAATTTACTAATATTTCTATTTTCTCTATTCTCTTTTTTAGTTTTTTCTAATTTATATGACAATAGTTTGTCAATATAGCTATACATTTTATTATGTTGAAAACTAGAAAAAGATTCAAATATTTCAATTATAAATAAAGTATTATAATCACATAGTATAGCTCTAAAAAAAAAAGATTGCATTTCTTCAATTGATGTTTCATTACTACAAATTAAAATATTTTGAGCTATTGGTAATCTATCTAATTTTTCCTGAAATAAATATAATATATATTCTTCCATTGATAAAGTTTCACATTTGAATATATAAATACCTTTATATTTTTTTTCACCTTTAATTAACATATTTTCATAATGTTTTTCAAAATCTAATTTATTTTTTTCAAATAAAGAAATGATATATTTTGACATATTATCAAATATTTTTTTAGTATAATCTTTATATTCAGTCTCATAATCGTCGCCTATTTTTATATTATATGGTTCACCATCTTCAATTTCATCTTTATAATCTACTTTATTCAAAATATATCTCATTATTTCTTTTACTTCATAATTTCCTTCCTGATGTAATTTTATTTTTCTAAATAATTTTCCATATAAAAATCTTAAATATTTTTCATTTTGATAAATGGTATTTAATTGATTTTCATAATCATTTTTTATTGTAAATAAATAATTTTATAATTTTTAATATAGTTAAAATCTTTTTCTTCTTCATCTTCTGTATTGAATTTGTATACTATATTTGGATATTCTATTTCAATCTTTATTAATATTGGAATATTATATCCTTTTATTCTTAATATTTTCATTTTATCATATATAACTTCCAAATTAGATATTATATTCTTAAAAAAAATTAATTTATCACATTTTATTTGATATACATCTTTTTTTTCCTCTATTTCTTCTTCATTATTATTATTTTTGTTTTCAGGTTGAATATTAATCTTATTTTTTAAATTAATTAAATCCTTAATATCTATTGATATTTGTTTATCTCCTTTTCTATAACAAAAATATTCATTATCAAGTTTAAATATCAAACTTGCATTTTCAATAATAGTATATACTTCTTCAAAAATATCTTTTTCATTCTTTCTATCTAATTCAATGATAGAGGGATAATGTTTTGAATAGCTTACAAATTTCTTAATTATTTCCTCATCTAAATATTGTATATGCCCTATAATTTCTAAATCATTTTTTTAATAAGTTCTTTAAATTGATTTAAACATTCAATGGCATCATTAATATCTTTAATTCTTATACTTCTATTTGTTGGATCTAATTTATCTTTTAAATTATCAATGTTAGTATTTATTTTCTTCAACAAAAAATCTATTGCTTCTTTTTTGTCATAAAATGAAGTAAATACTTTATAAAATGGACTATTAGATTCATAATCATATATATTATCATCTTTCAATTTTTTTAAAGTACGTTTTAGATCTTTTAATTTCAATTCCGATAATTCAATATTTTCAGGTAAACTTATTTTTTTGTTTGCAAAATTTTCAAAAAAAAATTTTATACTTTTTACAACCATTTCATATTTTTTACTTCTAATCATAATTTTTAAATTTTCTTTTTCATTATCATCCTTTATATCGAAATAATCTACCATTTGTTCTATAAATTTATCTGATTTAGATTCTTCTTTTTTACTTAGTTCTTCTTTTATATTTTTAAAAATAGTTTCGAAATCTTTGTCTTTAAATATTGCCTCAATATTTGATGAATTTGATTTAAAAGATTTTTTTATTTTATTTAATTTATTTAATCCATCATTAAAACGTTCCGCTTGATCTTTTCCTTGAGCTTTTTCAAATATTTTTTTAAAAAGTAGAAAATCTTTTACTTTATTAATTTCATCACTTGTAGTTTTTAGTTTTAATAACTTTTCAATAGATTGCTTCATTGCTTGATTTCTAAATTCTTTTATAGGTTTTGTTTCTATTTCACTAATAATTATTGTTAAATCCTTTATTTCTTTATTATATTTGGTTTTATGAAATATTATAAGAGAATTTTTTATATAATTTAAATCTTTAATCTTTCCATTTATATCAGTAATAGTTTTTTTAAATTCTCCATATTTTATTGTAGGTTCATATTCACTTAATACTATTTTTATTAATCTTAATTTTTCTATGATTTCATTTTGCTCTTTTTCTTTATTCTCATTTGTCTGTTCTTCTTTTTTATCTTCGGTTTTCTTTATGTTTTTCTTTTTTTGGTTTAAAAATTCTTCTAATTTTTTTTTAGAGATTAAGCCTATTTCTAATTCATTTTTGATCTCATCTAAAGTATTTTGTAAGTTACCACAATTATTAATATTGAGTATTGCTTCTTTATTTAAATAACATAATAATTTTATTTTTTTATTTTCATCATTTGAATAATATTCTTCTTTTGTAAATTCACATTTTTTCATTAATTCTTCTAAAAATTTAATTTTATCTTCGTGTAATAAACTATTAATTAATTTTATTATATTATCAATATCATCTAATTTATTCAAAAATATGCTAAATATATAATCTTTCATTTTTTTAAATTTTTGATCATTATATTTTTTCATTAATTCGTTATATATTAAAGATTTTATTTTATCATCTAATTTACCAATTTTTTCTTCTAAAAAATAATTATTATCTTCATATAAAAAAAGTCTACTTATAAAATCAGATAATATTTCAACAGCTTTATTTAGATCATCTCCATCCTTTAATGATTCTATTTGATTTTTAATAATTAATTCATATTTTTCTTTAAGTATATTATAATAATCCTCTTTTTTTTCTATACGATCTATATCAATTATTTCAATTATAGTGCCAAAGGTTGAAATATCTTTTATTTTAGAAGTTATTTTATTTAAAAATTCCGTAATATTTTCTTTGAACATAGTTTCGAATTTCAGCATACGAAATGATTCCTTAAAATTTTTAGTAGGATTACAAAAATTTATATTATTAAAAATATCGGTTTCTCTAAGATTTTTATATTTTTTGTCATCCTCAGCATTTTCACTGCTATAATATGGATTATATTTTCCTATAATACCTAGTTTTTGCTCATCCTTATATTTATTTTTTTTAATTACAAATAATTCTTTAATATTATTATTTAAGTTAAATGCAAATTCATCCCTATCATTATATCTATTTATATCATTTTTAATATTTAATTCATTTTTATCTGTACTTTTTTTATATAAATTATTAATTAATGTATTATATTTTTTAAATAGCTTCCTTAATCTATTACATATATCTATATATTCCAAATCTTTATTATTATATTGTTTTAGGAGATATACCCAAAATGAACTTTTTAAATATATTACAAGTATTTGATTATTAGATGAAAATGAAATTATTTCTTCAACTAAATTCATTATATTGTCTATTACTTTTTTTTCCTTATTTTCTTTCTCTCCTTTATATTCTTGTTGTTTTAGTTTTAAATTTGAACCTAATTTAATAGGATTAAACCCTAAATTATCATATTTTTTGAATATATCAACTTTGTTTTCATTTATAACATATAAAAATGTTTCAATATTATCTATATAATCTAATATTTTTTCGAAAATCTTTATTTCTTTTCCCTGATTAATGACATATCTTATAAAATTATTATAAAATAAAGATTCTTGATTTAATATATTTTTAAAATATGAATGATATGTAATTAAAATTTCATATAATATATCTGCATTTCCTTCTGAAAATTTTTTTATTATTTGAGGAAAATTCATTTTGTCGTAATAACAAAAATAGCAAAATAAAACACCATAAAAATCAATGGCTTCATAACCGTTATTTTTGATTATATTATCAGCATTTAAAAAAATTTTATTAAATGTATCTAAGTGTGAAGCCAAAACTTTATCTCTATCTAAATTTTCTTTTTCATTTATTTGTTTGAATATACCTATTAATTTTGAGCATAAAGTTTTATTATGATCATAAATTTTAAGAAATAAGGATATTAAAAGACCAAATTTTTTTTTTTTTCATATAAGTCTACTGTTTCTTTGTATAATAGTTCTATTTTATCATCTTCTTTATTTTTTTTCAAGGCCTCTAAAAATATATCTAATTTATTTTAAAGTGGAATGTTCTGATCTATAGTTTCTTTAACAATATTATCAATAAATTTATTTCCTTTTTTTAATTCAGTTTCATAAACAAATGTATTTTCTTTAACTGAAAATAAAATATCATATGTATCTTCATCTATAATATATTCTAATTTCTGATTTTTTTTATTTTTATCTTTATCTTTTATTTTTATATTTAATTTAAATACAATATATTCAAGATATGAACCTTTTCCTTTTTCAATACATTTATTGTATACAATCTTAGGAGAAATTTCTGATAAAAATTTTAATTGATTAAAGTTTACTTTTTCTTCACTTGGTCTTAATATTACAAAATAAATATCTCTTTCTTTTTCATTAGATTGTGGATTTTGTCCAAGAAGATTATTATTTTCAGGTTCATTTATGGACATAATTATATCTTTAAAAGATTTTATATAATTATTTTTGTTTTATAAAAATTAATTAAATATTAAATTTGTTAACTAATTTTGAAAATTTTTATTTAATTTTGTTTTTTATATAAAAATCATTAGTAAATGAAATTGGGATTGGGGATTGGGGATTGGGGATTGGGGATTGGGGATTGGGGATTGGGGATTGGGGATTGGGGATTGGGGATTGGGGATTGGGGA
>Ga0310694_10003278_pt1 | contig 15933 bp, 11 predicted proteins | sample 174DNAGHGhighgp2_FD_203884 | JGI IMG/M metagenome (GOLD analysis project Ga0310694, IMG submission 203884) | Sheep rumen microbial communities from Palmerston North, Manawatu-Wanganui, New Zealand - 1742 DNA GHGhigh gp2 (v2) (version 2) | ecosystem: Host-associated > Mammals > Digestive system... | reverse complement strand
TGAATATCAATAAGCGGTATGTTATCTTCTTTGACCCACATTTAGAAAAAGAGTTAGAGAATGCTCTACCGAAATTGTTTACGAGTGGAGTGTTCAGTTATTCGGTGATGACGAGCGAGAGAGAAGTTGTAGATACTGATGATAGGCAGATGGCTGTTGTAAGAGAGGCTGGCGTGCAATACACTACCAAGGGGAATCGTATGCCATACAACGAATTTCTACAGCGTATCAACCGAGCAACGAGTGTTCCCATCCGCGTGCTGCATGAAGCGATGTGTAAAGCCGTTGTTGGCAAGCCCACTTTCCATCAGGATATGATTAACGACCAGTCGCTGGCTCGTATCATAGCCAACATCATCGACTGGAAGATTAAGAACACGATGAACCAGTTCAAGTACAAGCAGACGACATACGACGTGAAACGAACACGCTTGACCGACGAAAAGGGTCGGCTATACGATGATATCGTGCAAAGCTACATTGGCAATCATATCGACAATGCCAAAGTGGCTGACCGGTATCTTTACGATGCCTACACATACGACAGCGAGTTGGAGAGAACGAATCTTCTGCGTTCAGATATTCAGGAAGTCATAGTTTTTGGCAAGATACCTCGCAAGAGTATCTCAATACCTACGATTATCAATGAGTCGTATAGCCCTGACTTTATGTATTTGGTGAAGAAAACTGATGGTAGCAAGGAACTGAACATCATCGTGGAGACAAAGGGTGTGGATACACCTGCCAGTTTGCGCGAGGTGGAAGAAAAGAAAATCAGCTGTGCTGAAACCTTTTTCAACCAACTGTGCGAAGAAAAGCCCGAATTGAATGTTCACTTCAGAAGCCAGCTCAACAATAAGCAGATAAAGGCCATTATTGATGAAGTGATAAATGGAGAGTAGCATTGACAATAATTCTCCATCTATGACATTGTATTTATTAAATTTTTGAAATTCAAACTTTTGATTATGGAAAGTGTTGATTTGGAATCATTAATAGAACAAGGCAAGGCAATAAGAAAGAGCCTTAAATATGTTCCTCCTCGCCCTGGAACATATAGAACTTTTAGTGTTTATCGATTAGAGAATGAAAGTGAATATTATTCATGGGAAGCCACATGTGAAAATTATTTAAATATCACCTATCATGATAATCCTTGCATTGCTTCTTTTCAGCAAGCAGCAAAAGTCTTTGAGGGAAGGGCGAATCATTTTTGTCCACAACCTTTAGACAAAATGATTGGAATTTTAGAAGGTTGTAAGACAATACCTGTAGTTCCTAAGACCACCCCTATGGTGGCAAATGGTACAGAAGGACTTATTAATCAATTAGAATGCAAACGTTCATTGTATAAAAGTTTTTTTCAGGGTAATGTAAATTCAACAGATTGTATTGAAGCGTACCATAACTGGTACAGCGAATCTCTTGTCCTATTTTCTCAATATATTCCATCGATTAATGAAGATCTTATTAAATTCCGGAGTGTAGATAATTCCGGTAATGGATTTACCCTATATCATAATTACAATGATATTCAAGCATCTTATCTTGTTTTATTGAATCAAATTAAACGAGGTGTTAATTTGGAAAAAACCAATGTCATTGATATGATTGAAAAGCCACCACTTCTATTCATAAGTCATTCTTCTAGAGACGAGGATTTTGCGGAATCGTTTGTTACATTATTACGGAGCTTAGGGTTTAATAAGAGTAATTTGTTTTGTAGTTCAATTGATGGATATGGAATTGATGAAGGATGTGATATCTATGAAACTTTAAGAAGTAAGTTCCAGCAATACAATATTTATGTGGTTTTTCTATTGTCAGATAACTACTATCAAAGCCCAGCATGTTTAAATGAGATGGGAGCTGCATGGGTATTAAAAACAGATTATTCCACAGTCCTGTTGCCAGGATTTGAAATACCAAGTATTAAAGGTGCTATTAATCCAAATAGAATGGCAATTATTATTAACGATAAACATGTAAGAAATACGTTAAACAAATTTAAAGAACGTATTATGGAAGTATTTAATCTGGAAGATGTCGACGATGATATTGTTTGGGAGAAAAATAGAGATAAGTTTTTAGAATCTGTGCAAACTGCATGATTGACATTAAGGATCAAAACAAACTGGATTAATATCCGGAGCTGATCGTATTTTTCCGCGATCATGCTCTTTGTAATACTCCTTGGCCTTATTGAGAGCATCTTGCTGGTGTAGCCCCCCTTTTTGTTCGGTGATGGCCTTTGTGCAGCTGGCGTTGCAGCATTTCTTTGGAAGTGTGAAACTAATATTCAATTATAATCAACACTAATACAGTGTGTTATGAGTGAATTTACAAATAAGCATGTTTGAACATGCTTAATAATTATTCCTTATCTTATTTAACTTTAAATCAAGCTAATATCATAGCATTTTTAAGCGAACCATCTCAAATTGGCTCAAATGATTCGTCGTCAAACTCTTCCTGTAATTGTCGCAACACTGTCGCGACAATTTGATAATTGGGGAAAAGACGGGCAAACTTCATCATTCTTGTGATGGAGCTTTTCTCAAATCCTTTATCACCAAACTCCATTTGCAATTGTTGCGACAGTGTCGCAATAATTTGTTTCCCGTATTCGGCGCGCTCGTTCCCAAGCACTTCTCGATTGATACGTTCGCCGATATGCCAATACATCAGGGTGAGTTCGGCATTGACATTGACAGCGACGCGGTTGCGCGCTTGGTTGATTATCTGCCGCAGGTCGTCAACCAACGGCATAATATTGCTGTTCTTTTGTAAAGTTATGCTGTCTGCCATCAGGTAATTGTTATCTGATTTTTATTTGCAAAGATACAAATCTTTTCTTGTTTGGCAAAATTATTTATTAGTGGTTAGTGATTAGTGGTTTGCGGTAATCTTTATCTCGCAATTATTTTTCCGGACAATTCTCCCAGCGCTGGCGGGCGGCTTCCTGGCCTTTGTGCAGCTGGCACAATTTTTCAACTGCGTTATTTTACAGAAAACAGCACCTGACGACTGCGTTATTTTACAAAAAATGTCGGCAATGTCGACACGGTTTACCCTGACAAATTAGTATATATTAACTTTTTAGCACTACAATCACAGGTGATTGGTCATAGCAATTATGTCACCAGTGGTGTCACAATCTTTATGTCAGGAAAAGTTGAGGCGAATTACATACTTGGCAAAGATATCCATATACACACGATGCTCCAAAGTTCCCATATACTATGTGTTGCTATTAGTTTATTTTGTATTGCTATCATTAGTTTATTTTGCGTTACAGTTATATATTTTGCTTTGTAACGCAGCGAAGTTACTATTCACGGACATGGATAGAGCCCCCCATATTTACCATATACTGGAAAAGATGACATATGATAACATGTAACAACATATAAAACCATACTAATTGCCAATGCCTTTTCTATAATAGTCACCATATATTACATCACTATAAATCAGTATAAAGCAAAAAAAATTTTGCCAATTCAGGAATAGTTGTTACTTTTGCAATGTCAATACTACCAGCCATGTGCAACAGCATACATAATGTCGCAGACTATATCATCGACAGGCTCACCTCTGACGAAGAGATGTCGTTGATACATTTGAAGCTGCAGAAACTTCTCTATTACGTCCAGGCGTGGTCGCTTGGCATCAACGGTCACACCATGTTCGAGGGCAAGTTCCAGGCTTGGGTGCACGGACCTGTCAACAGAGATATCTACGAAAGGTTTGCCGACAAGTCGCTATACGGATTCATCACACGCAACGATATCCGCAACAATGAGGTGGTGCTCTCCAACGAAGACAAGGACTTCATAAACTACATCCTCGAGAACTACGCTGGATTCAGCGGCACACAGCTCGAACGCATGACCCATGAAGAGTTCCCTTGGCAGGAAGCACGGCGCGGCTTCTCTCCCGAGGCGCGGTGCACAAGGGAGATATCCGAACACTCAATGCTGGTTTTCTATGCCCAACGGTGGAAAGAACTTAACCAGTAGTCCGGGAAGGAAAGCTGTCGCCTTGTCGCCCAACGGCGTCACCAAGCCGCAGCTAGCAACCGCCGGGAAAGAAAAGAAGATCGCGTTCTCGTTCGCCTACTTCAAGCAGTACCGTTTCTTCGGGTTGGCCGACGTGAGCGCCACATGGTTCGCCTCGCTCCTCGACCGGCTGAAAGACCTTTCCGACAAGAGCGCCGGCATCATGGGCGACTACACCGCACGCAAACAATACCGCATCCACCCCGTGGAGTGGAGCCAGCCCAACATACCCATCCAAAGGGCCGACCTCGACGCCGTGCCCAAGGACTACCTTAATAACGACGTGGAATATCCCATCCTGCAGTTCACCATCTCCAAGAGCATGGGGCGTGTCGCTGGGTTCTTCGACGAAGAGTCGTCTGTCTTCTATATCGTCCTGCTCGATCCCAAACACAACCTGCAGCCGTCAAAAGACCACGGCTACAAAGTCGACGACACCACACCCCTGCCGACACCCTACGAGGTGGCCCTCCACCTGACAAAAAGATGCAGTCAGGCCGCCACCTGCCCCGTCGTAGGCAACAAGATCACCGACGACGACAGTTTCCGTGCTGTCTTCTACGACAACGACGACGCCGAGGTGATCGCCTCGCTCCGGAAGAAAGGCATCTCCTTTTATGATGCATTCCGTCAATTTATATTGGAGAATATATAAAAAACACCTTGCAAGATCTTCTATAAGAAAAAAAATGCCTTCCGTACTATCGGAGAGCGTTGCCAGGCAAAGGGTAATCAAAGGATGAACAAAAGGAGTGCCAGAGGATGAACTACTCAATACCGAAGCCAATCTGTATGGTATGGCTCTCTTTTTCTTTAGGATACCGCTCTTCGGTTATAACAGGCAGGATGGCGGAGAAACGATGGCCGCCGGGGATGGTGATGGACTGGGCATCGTAGGGGTCGTAAAACATATTGTCGCGGATGGAATAGAGGGTGGTGGAGAATGCATCAGAGTGCGAATGTGTTATTGTGTCGGCTCCGAGGATGTAGAGCTCAACGAGGTCGTCGCTACCTACAACCTGATTATGAATAAACTCTGGCTTTCCGCCATTATAGGACAGGTCGCCTCGGCGCAGGGTGAGGCTCTTGCCCATAGGCACGGAGTCTTCGAGAATGATGAAGGTGTTCTTTACGGGTCGGTCGTCGGCATCCAACAGATTTTCAGAGGGCACGCTGACGATCTTCGCCACGCCGTGGTTGCTCGATGCCTTCAGTTGCATAGTGCTGTCGTGGTCGTCGCTGAAGCTAACCGAATAGTCGACAATGTATTCTATTATGCCATGATTATCCCAATCGAAGCCCATTTGGGGATTCCGGTTGCAGCCAACCAGAGCCGAAAATAATGTAATAGCCAATAGTACGATTCCGTTTCTCATCAGTCGAAATAATTGATTTAAGGACACAAAAGTAAGAATTAATTATGACATCCGAAATAAAAACATATCTTTGCAGAAAAATATATTGCACGAAATGAAACGAATACTGATGCTTACACTGTTGACTTCGATGCTGTTTGGCTGCAGAAACGGCGAAAAGATTATCACCCTCGAAGTGGAGGAATTTGCCAAAGTGGTGGAGCAAAACGATGTGCGCCTTATCGACGTGCGGACGCCGAAGGAATATGCCGAAGGGCACCTCGCCGGCGCGGAAAACATCGACGTCAAAGACTCGCTCTTTGCCGATCACATCAAAGGCATCGAAGGCAAGGTGGCCGTATATTGCCGTGGCGGACGTCGCAGCCTCAAGGCAGCGGAGATGCTGACAAAACAAGGCTGCACGGTCTACAACCTCGACGGTGGCATACTCGCATGGCAAAAAGCCGGCAAAACCATAGTACAATGAGAAGACCCTATATAGCCTTCGCGCCTCTGCAGGGTTACACCAGCGCCGTCTACCGGAAAGCGCACCACATGTGCGTCGGCGGAGTAGACGAGTACTATACGCCGTTTGTGAGAATTGAACACGGCGAGGTGCGACGCAAAGACCTCCGCGACACCGACCCCGAACGCAACGCCGGTGTACCAACTGTCCCACAAGTGATAGCCCGCGACGGCGAAGAGTTCGCTCGGCTATGCGATGCACTGCAGGAGCAGGGCTGGCACAGGATAGACCTCAACATGGGATGCCCCTTCCCCATGCAGGTTCACGCCGGCCGCGGAAGCGGATTGCTGCAGCACCCCGACTGCGTGGCGGAAATTGAGAAGGAGATGCGTCGACGGCCGGACGTAGTATTCAGCGTCAAGATGCGACTCGGACAAGAGAGCATAGATGAAGGCCTGCACTGCATGCCTATATTGAACGACATGCCGCTGACGCACATCATCCTGCACCCGCGCCTGGGCCGACAGCAATACAAGGGAACGCCAGACTTGGAATCATTCATACAACTCCACGAGCTGTGCCGGCATCCGATGGTGTATAACGGTGATGTGGCAGAAATAGACACCGCGACCGGAAAATTCAGCATTTTGGGATACCCTAATTCGCCAGTAAACATTCCCGGACTGAAAGGTGTGATGATTGGACGCGGCCTGCTGGCAAAACCGTGGATGCCCGGCGGAAAAGACCCTCACGAAGTACTGCAAAACATGCACGATGCCATATTAAGCCACGTGACAGAAAACCTCTGTGGCGAAAGCCAGATGATATCGCATCTGCACGCCTTTTGGGAATATGTCGACATACCGCGCAAACAGAAGAAGGAAATAATGAAATCCACTACGCTGCAACGATACAAGGAAGCCGTAGCAACGGCATTCCATTTCATATAAGACACAGGCCGTACGTTCCTGACAATAATATGTTACAGAACGGGACAAAACATTCGATTTGTTTTATGTAACTTTGCAACCCGAACCGACAGCACACGCACAATGACAAAAAGACAGCACCTCAGACTGTTATGAAACGAAAACTATTCCTGATATGGACCCTTATTGCACTGACAATCCTTCTTGGCAGGACTGGAGGGCGCGCCTTCCTCGTCTCTTCGGTGCAAGCACAGTCCAGTTTCACAGCAATCCAAGGACATGTTTTCGATGCCGTTAGCGGCGAACCTCTCCCCTTTGTGCAAGTGGGCTTCTACTCATCGAACATCGGCACATCGACCGACATGAACGGTCGCTTCTACATCTCCAACAGCAATGGCCTCGACTCGGTACGATTCCAGTTGCTGGGCTACGAACCACACGACCTCGTCATCAAGAAAGGCCGGATTACGCGCAACGCCAAGATTCTCCTCCAGCCGAAAACCAACGTGATGCACACCGTGACGGTCACTGCCGACAAGAAATCGCGCTCACGCTACAGGCGCAAAGACAACCCCGCCGTGGAAATCATAAAAAAAACAATAGAGCACAAAAACCGCAACAGAGAATCGTCGCTCGACAAATTCGACCGCGAAATATACGAGAAGACAAATCTCGCCCTCGACGATTTCCACCCCGACTTCGAGAAAAAACGCATCTGGCGCAAGCTGCGCTTCCTCGAAAAATACATTGATGTCACACCGTTCGACGACACCCCGATTCTGACCATCTCAATGCGCGAAGTGATAAAAAAACAGTCGTGGCAACGCAGCCAGAACCAGTTGCGCACCCTCATCACCGCAGCACGACAGGAAGGTCTCGACCAAATGCTGGACCAAGAAGGCATTGACGAAAGCCTGGGCGAAATGTTTGTCCCTATAGACATCTACGACAACAACATAGAGCTTATGCTCAACCACTTCACGGGCCCGCTGAATTCTTCGATAGCAACCGTATTCTACCACTACTATATCACCGACACCGTCATGGTGGACAGCATACAATGCGTAGAAATCTCATTCACCCCGGCCAATCAGCGCAACTACGGATTCACCGGACAACTATACGTCACACTCGACGGCACATACAGCATCGCCCGTTTTTCGATGAAGGTGGCCTCGCCAGTCAACCTCAATTTCGTCCGCGACCTTACCATCATGCAGTCCTTCAAGCAGCACGACTCGATCTTCCTTCCCGAACGGCAGGACGCATACGGACGCATATTCATACACAAAAAACTACAGGAAGTATACGCTCACCAAGTCAGGATATTCCAGAACTACAACATCGCGGATTCCGCCACAATCCTGCCCGACAGCTTGTTTTCACCACTATCGAGCACGGCACGTCTGCAAAAAACCTTCATGAGGCGAAAAGTATGGAACGAGATAAGGCCCATACAACTCACTGCCAAAGAGACAGTCATCGACAGCCTCCGCTACGAGCTTGCGCGACTGCCCGAGATGCAACGGATAAAAAAAACAGCCGAAATACTTGCCACAGGATACATCCCAACCCGCTATCCGAAAGACTCGAGCCGCTTCGACCTCGGACCCATATACAACTTCATAAGCTACAACCACCAAGAAGGATGGAGACTGAGAATCGGAGGCATGACGAAAGCCCCGCTCAGCAATCGCAACTTCATCGAAGGATACCTCGCCTACGGTTTCCGCGACCGAAGGCCGAAGGGCAATGTGACGTACATCCACACCTTTGACACCATGAGGCACCACGCACACGAGACTCCGCTGGGCCACATAAGCCTATCGGCATCATACGACCTCGTAACGCCAGGGCAAAGCATCGACATTATAGAACGCGACAACATCCTCGCCTCGGACGACATTGTCCGCAAAGTACAATATGTGGCACAGGCCGTGGGACGACTCAGAAAAGAATGGGACAACCACGTCAACATAGACACATGGATTGCCGCACGCCACATAACGCCAGTCGGAGCACTGAACTACCAACAATACAATGCCGACGGCACACTGAGCAACGTGAAAAGCATTGCCGAGGCCGAATGGATGGGCAGAATAGCATTCAGTCCATACAATGCAGACGACAACAGCCGACCGAACGATGCATCGTCAATCCATCTGCGCAGGAATGCACCAGTCTTCAACCTGTCGCACCGCATAGGCCTGATGTCTGGCAATTTCTTCTACCAACGTACTGATTTCAACGCCGAAAAGAAATTCCAACTCGGCATATTAGGTTACCTCGACACACGGGCAGAACTGGCCTCCGTATGGAACCGCGTACCGTATCCACACCTATGCTTCCCCGATGCAAACGACAACATATTCCTCTCGTCAAGAGCATTCAACACAATGAAACCGATGGAGTTCGTTATGGACCGCTACGCTGCGCTTTTCCTCGACTACCATCTGAAAGGACTCATACTTAACAACATACCACTCATCAACAGACTGCGTCTACGCGAAGTGGCCTCGTTCAACATACTTTATGGTGCACTCTCAAACAAAAACAATCCCAACGCAGCCGACAACCAAGGACTATACAAACTGCCCGAAGGAACATCGGCCATAGGTTCAAGCCCCTACATGGAATTCAGCGTTGGCGTCGAGAACATCCTCAAACTCATACGCATAGACTTTGTACGGCGACTGTCATACTGCGACGGGATGACATCGCGGCAGCGCAACTCGATACGTATTGCATTCAGATTCACTCTATAACAGGCAAACAAGCATCATTTGTATGCACAAACCGAACCAATACTCTCAACAGAACCATCTTATTATAATTTTTCATGAAATTGATACATCTACACATACAAAAAATTCTGGCGACAGCACTGCTACTACTCACATTTTCCGCCATCAACGCTCAGCCGCTCACGGACTCGACGTGGAGCAGCAATGTCAAAAGCGTATACCTCGCCCCTCTTGGCAACGAACTCGCCACACCGATAATACGCATTGACAACTACGGAAACGTCTCATCGCCACTGCTACTCCGCTTCGACATTCTGGATCCACAACCTCAGCATCTGCGCTACCGCTTCAGACATTGCAATGCCGACTGGACTGCCGACGACCTCGATGTATCGGAATTCTTCACCACCAGCAACGACGCTCCCATCGGCGGTTACCAGTCGTCGTTTACAACACTCATCGAATACACCAACTACTATCAGCAATTGCCCGAACAATACGGACAGTTTCTCGCTTCGGGCAACTACATCCTCGAGGTCTATCATGCCGACCACCAGGACAGCATTATCCTCTCGCGCCGTTTCTACGTGACTGAAGATGCCGTCGACATGAACGCCATGGCAGGGAAGCCCAGCGGCCCTTATGGCAACATATACCAGGACCAGGAGGTCAGTGTCGAAATATCACCAAAGAAAGGGTCCTCACTGCCTCTGCAGGCAGACTACTATCACGTCGTGGTCCAGCAAAACGGGCGCAACGACTCGAAAAGGGTCCTGCCCTTCAACGGCTACAATTCTTTTGGAATGGACTATTCGATGCACAAAGAAAATGTGTTTCCCGCCGGGAACCACTTTCGCTACTTCGACCTGAGCAATCTGCGTGCCACCATGTACCACGTGCAACGCATCGAACAGATAGGCACAGACATCCTTGCTTTCCTGCAGCCCGACGAAGACCGCTCGCGCAAACCCTATTCGCAATACAACAGTCTGAATGGCGGCATGAAGACAAACATCCGCGACAGGAACAACCCTCACATAGAGGCCGACTACGTGTGGGTGATATTCAGTCTGCCAATGCAGCAGCCGATGCTCGACGGCAACGTGTACATCGCCGGCGACCTTACGCAATGGAATCTCAACGACTCGTGCCGCATGGACTGGAATCCAAAATACAGAGCCTACACCAAGCGCATGCTGCTGAAACAAGGCTATTATTCCTATCAGCTGCTCTTCCTTCCGGCTGGCGAAAAGGAGGCCGTCACTTCGCAACTCGAAGGCGACCATTTTGCCATGCCCAACAACTACAGCATCTTTGTCTATTTCCGCATGCCGGGAAGCCGCTACGACCGTCTCGTAAGCCTGTCGCAGATACAAGCGGCATCAAACTAAAGCGAGGTGGAACCCGCCTGTCACAGACATACGGATTCCACCTCGCCAAAAATTTAACTTAAATCCCTATCTTTTAGAGACCTAATACCTTTGCACCTTGTTTGTAAACTATGTCGCGCGGAATGTTGGCATCGCGGATAGCATCAAGGTCTTTCTGGAGTTCGGCACTAATCTTGCCGTTCTTGTCGCTGTATGCTTTGGCAGCGGCCATGTCGCCCTCGCCTTCCATGGCAATGATTATCGAAGCCCAGCCACGAGCAGCCTCGCGAGCCTTGTCGACATTGATAACATACTTGCCCTGTGCATTGCGGCTGAAAGCACCATGCTCCTTAAAGTAGTTGTAGCACATGATGTTTGCAACACCATGAGCCTCGGTTGCGCCAAAACGCACACTGCGCAGAATGCCGGCGATGAAGGTAATATAGTTTTGTGCCACGGTTGTGTTGGTGATTTCACCGCGCTCGATGAGCTGCTCGGTGAGGAACAGGCCGCACACATCAGCTTTGGCCTCTTCCCAGGCACTGTACTGTGCTCCAAGAGCCTGACGGCAAGGACCACGACCGGTGACTGTGTTTTTGATGCCAAGACCATGAGCCACCTCATGGTAGCAAGTGTTGCCGAAGAAAGCGTTGAAAGTGACGCTGTCAACCTGCTCGTCGCAAACCATTAGTTTTGCGATGGGAATCATGATATTGTCGAATTTGGCGCGCATGGCGTTCTTGAGCTGCAGACGGCGGCTGCCCTTGGCAAGTTGCACGCGCTCGTCGTTGGGGAGGTTGATGGCGATGGTCTTCGAACCGGCATTGCAGTCGCCACCGTAGAACACCACGTCGTATACATTGATGTCGCAATCGGTGCCCGGAACCTCTTGTTTGTACTTCTCGTCGCAAGGAAGAAGTTTCTGCATCTCGGGAAGCATTGCAGCGAACTTGCTGAGGTCGTTGCTCCACTCCTCGTCTTTTATCAAGACGTAAGCCTCCTGCGAGCATTTCAGGCCGTGCAGGGCATCGTCATAGTTCTCGATAGGTCCGACAACAAAGTCGAGTTTGGAGTCTTTCATATCCATCCAAACCATGTCGCTCTCAAAATAGTCGTCGGTACGGAAAGCCTCGCGACGAGCCTCAAGGTAGCGCTTCAAGCCTGCATTCTCAGCCAAGCCGATGGCTTTCTCCAGCAGGGCGTCGACTTTAGCCAGCTCGTCCTTGTATGCTTCATGATAGGGCAGCACATAGAGCTTGCCGTTCTCGTCGCGACGGATGACGCTGTACTGGCTTTCCTTGAGCGGATCTTCAAGAGCCTTGTATTCTTCCTCTGTCATGTCGACAGGATAGAAGTTGGCACCTTTCGGGCGCTCGCCATATCCAGGCACAAAAGGTTTCTCGCTGTCGAGGCGGTCCCATGCACCATACTGTATGTTGGCGAAAGCACGGACTGCAGGGTCGCTAAGCGTATCGAGCGCCTTGCGGTTTGCATAGCCGAAATACTGGTCCCAATAGATATCGTCCATCACCTGACCAATCTCGATGAAAATCTTGACCAGTTCTTTCTCGTTGGGCGACAGGGTTCCGATAAGGTCGGAAGTGAGTTCAAATTCAGCATACTCGTCAACTTTCTGCTGGATTTCGGATTTTGTCTCGCCGTTCTGGTTGCTCTTGCAGCCGACGGCCATTAGCATCGTAGCTGTCATTGCTAAAATAAGTGTTTTTTTCATGATATATTTTTTTTTAGAGTTTTGTTATTTTCCATTTCATGATGCGTCGCGTGTCTTTTGTGACAGGCGCAATCCTCGAAGCCCTGAGGCCCGCAACCCACAGTATCTCGTCAGCCGAATCGCACAGTATCCATACCCTGTCCTTTTCTATCAGACTGAGTTTTTGGTCCGAAAACAGATCGCTAACCAGTCTGCTGCCTTGCATGCCGAAAGGGGCGAAACGGTCGCCCGAGCGCCAATGGCGAAGCTTCAAAGGGAATCTGAGCCGGTCTGCATCAAACCAGGCTTCATTTCGCTCAAGCCTAATGGTATCGACAGAGTCGACAGCGTCGACACGCCATGCTATTCCGTCGGGAAGCCCTTCGTGACTTTCATTAGCGCCATCGGCTGTTTTCAGGATATCAACGCCATATTCCGCAACCTCTTTGCTAACTCGAGGCGTTATCAGCAGTTGTCCGCGGTCGAGCACAATGCAGTGTGTCGAGGAATTGAAAACCTTCCCGCTCTGTCCATCGAGGCACGACAGGATTTGCTCTGCAGTTGCCGCGCCAAAGCCGAAAGGACGTATCAGCTCGAATAGGTATGTAGCGATAGGTTCGAGAGTTCTCAATTGCTCTATATCGATACTGAACCCGTCGCCGCGAGCGACCACCAACCGGGAGCGCACAGACTCGACGGCAGTAGAATAGACGCGCGATGCATCAGAAAAATGGCTCAGATTGTCCTGCATGATGCTGTCGAACGACGGTTGCAGTTGCCGCAAAAGCGGCAAGAGCTGGAGGCGTATCCGATTGCGCATATAGAGTGGCTGGGCATTTGTGTAGTCGTCGACATACTCCAAGTTGTGCTCCTCAACATAGCGGTCTATCTCGTCGCGGCCGAATGGCAGCATCGGACGAACCACATGGCCATTGCGCGGCGGGATGCCCTTCAATCCGGCGATGCCGGTTCCGCGTAGCAGGTTGATGAAGAAGGTCTCTATCGAATCGTCGCGGTGATGTGCGGTGGCGATGCATGCATAACCCTCCTTGGCGCGTACCTCTTCGAAGAAACCATAGCGCTGGTTGCGAGCAGCCTCCTCTATCGAGATGCCATGGCTGGCGGCATAGCTGACAGTGTCGAATTCGGCTACATGCAGCGCAACACCATAGCGGTCGGCAAGGCGACGTACAAACGCTTCGTCGCGGTCGCAATCGCCCGGACGCAGATGGAAGTTGCAATGGGCAATGGCAAACCGGTAGCCGGCCTTGGCGACAAGGTGACACAAGGTCACCGAATCGCGTCCTCCGCTTACGGCAAGGAGCACCGTCTGCCCTGGGGCAAGGAGGTGCTCCTTTTCAATATGGTCTATAAAGCGTTCGTACAATGTGTAACAGTTATCGTTTCAGAACCATTTTGCGCATCAAGCGTCTGCCGTCCATTTCGATACCGTAGTAGTATACACCCGACGCGAGTTTCTCTTGTCCGAATGTGATACTCTGGTCTCCGGCGGCGAAGGTGCGCTGCTCCTGATAGACAAGACGTCCGAGCTCGTCCATGACGAAGAAGCGTACATCACCCGAATTGGGCAGGCGGAAATCGATGCGTGTCGTGTTGTCGAACGGGTTAGGATAGTTCTGATGCAGCACCATGCCATCCTTCTCGCTGACGAACGGGATGCCTTCGAAGTAGTTGATCACTTCGACACGAGTGGTCTGGTTGTTGTCGGCGTTGTCGTCCGCAACATCCAGCGTCACGCTACCGACATAGGTACGGGTAGGACTCTTGAGCACTTTGGTAGGCACCTCGATCGTGGCGAAGTAGCCAGGCATGATGTCCCTACGGATACCTCTTACAGTTATCGAAGCTCCGTTGATCACGAGGTTAGCCCTGAACGGCTGGTCGCTACGCGATGTGGTGTTACCTATATTCTCGACCTCCATACGCACACGGCATGAATCCTCGCGGTTTTCCTCAATCAAGACACGGATTGGACGCAAGTCGAGGTATCGAGGTTCTATCAACGTTGTCGTATCGTTTGAACGGTCGTTGTCGTCGTCGGTATAGACGAATGCTGTCACATACTTATAGTACTCGCTGTGGCGCGGCAACGGATTGGGGAAGCGGAAATAGAGCGATTGCAAGGCTGGCAGCGGTGTCTCGCCGTGATAGATGGTATCGATGAGCGTCGATGTATCGTTGTAGTACCAGAAACCGATCTTGAAATCGTTCACGGCACGTGCACCGACATTGTCGACGATGACCTGGATACGTGTTGCGTTCTGGTCGGACGAGTCGACGACAGAAGCGCGGGCTCTGAGGTCGGTAATGGCCGAGAGACCCTCAAGACGCATACGGATAGTGTCGTTGAACGGATAGTCATCGTTGTCCATGTGTACAATTGCCATAAGGTCCATCATACCCATCGACGAGCGGAACTTGGACTTGAACGAATAGTTGACATACTCGAACGACTCCAGTTCGTGGCCAATCATGTCGACAAAGTTGACATCCTCAGTGACACGATAAGTCTCGTTGTAGATATATGTTACCGAAGCGGACTGGACAGGAGCCTGTCCGTAGTTACGCATACGGATATCCACGATTATCGAATCGCCGGCAATACAGTGGTTGAGCGGGCTATTGAAACTTATAGCTCCCATATCGTTGTCGAGCGGCGTCAGGTAGAATTCCTGGCAGACGGTATCGTTGTCGCGATACATATCCATATTGATCATAGTATAAGCACAGATCTGGAAAGTATCGGGGAAGTCGTTCTTGACCGTGAACGGTGTCGGGAATTCGAAGATGTCGGTAGCACCAGGCAGGAGGCCGGCATCGTTGTGGTAGATGCCTGTACGGGCAAGGTTCACACCGTAGGGCAGGTATGCCACCTGGAATTCATACAACGTGTCGAGACCATTGTTCTTGACGACGACACGCGGCTTGATCACCTGACCGAACCTCGGTTCGGTAGGATAAGTAATGGCTATAACCATTGCGTCGATAGGACGGACAGCACGGCCAACGACAAAGTCGTCGATAGCAATACCGTCGCAGGGCTCAGTGCCGGTCTCGGCCTTGTATGCCAGGCGCAACTGCAGACGCTGCTGGAAGTCACCACCGATAGTGTTCAGAGAGAAACGGCAGAGCGAGTAGCCATATCCCGGGCTGACGCTATCCCAACCAGCACCGGAGTTGTACCACAAAGTGTCGTTACCCGAGCCGATAACCTGCCAACGTCCCAAATAGTCGCAGAACTCAATGCGGCACAAATGACCATGAGCCATATCGCGA
>Ga0310694_10003277_pt1 | contig 15935 bp, 19 predicted proteins | sample 174DNAGHGhighgp2_FD_203884 | JGI IMG/M metagenome (GOLD analysis project Ga0310694, IMG submission 203884) | Sheep rumen microbial communities from Palmerston North, Manawatu-Wanganui, New Zealand - 1742 DNA GHGhigh gp2 (v2) (version 2) | ecosystem: Host-associated > Mammals > Digestive system... | reverse complement strand
CATATCGCCGATATCGCCGATGTCGAATCCTGCGCCTTGGAAAATATCACCGAAATGGGTGAAGATATCCTCCATCGACATACCGCCGCCGCTGAATCCGCCTGCGCCACCCATGCCGGCAAAACCATACTGGTCATAACGCTGTCGTTTCTGCGGGTCAGACAGTACCTCGTAAGCTTCCGCAGCCTCTTTGAATTTCTCCTCGGCTTCCTTATCGCCCGGGTTCTTATCCGGGTGATACTGGATGGCTTTCTTGCGATAGGCCTTCTTTATCTCCTCGGCTGATGCGGTCTTCGGGACCTCCAGCACTTCATAATAATCTCTCTTCTCTGCCATAACTTATTCTCCTACTACTACTTTCGCAAAACGAATAACTTTATCGCCCAGTTTATACCCCTTTTGGGTACAATCGATCACTTTACCTTTCTTGTCTTCGCCGGCTGCAAACGTCGTTACCGCCTCATGTTCGTCCGTATTGAAGTCCACACCTTCGGTCTCGATAGCATGTACGTCGTTCTTATCCAAAAACGCGATGAACTTATTATAGATCAATCTCACACCTTCGTCTTCCACTACTGCCAACGCGCGCTCGAAATCGTCCACCAGAGGCAGCATCTCCGTGAATATCCGCTCACCGGCATTCGCCATGAGGTCCAACTTCTCCTTATTCGTACGCTTACGGAAATTATCGAACTCCGCCATCATCCGCAGGTTCTTATCCTCCAATTCCGCAATCCGCGCCTGCAGTTCCTCCACCTTCGGCGTTTGTTCTTCTTGAGCTTCTTCGTTAACTCCTTCATTCGTTAACTCATTCACTCCTTCATTCTCTAATTCTTCTATTTTTTCTTTCTTACTCATAATGCATAATTTTACATTTTGACATGGTCAAAGACTATGCCAAAGTGCTTTCTCTGCCATTTTGGCAGTCTTAGAATATACTTTGTTGTCCGTCCGGACCGAGAGGGGTTTTGCCCAGATGTTGGTAAGCCAGTGGCGTCGCTTCCCTACCACGCGGGGTGCGCTTGATGAAGCCTTCCTTGATCAGATACGGTTCATATACGTCCTCGATCGTACCTGCATCTTCGCCCATCGCGGTGGCAATCGTGTTCAGACCCACAGGTCCACCGCGGAACTTATCGATGATGGTCAGCAACAACTTGTTATCGATCTGATCGAGACCGAACGTATCGATATTGAGGGCCTCCAGGGCATATTGAGCGATCTCCAGGTCAATCGTTCCGTCGCCCTTTACTTGCGCAAAATCACGCACACGGCGCAGCAACGCATTCGCAATTCGAGGCGTACCGCGACTCCGACGAGCGATCTCGCCGGCTGCTTGTTCATTGATCTCCACGTTCAGCAAACGCGCCGAACGTTTCACGATACCGGCTAATATATCGGCGTCGTAATATTCGAGGTGACAATTGATACCAAAACGGGCACGGAGCGGGCTGGTCAACAAACCACTACGAGTCGTAGCACCGATCAGCGTAAAATGGTTCAGGTCAATCTGAATCGTTCGTGCCGACGGACCCTTATCGATCATGATATCGATGCGATAATCCTCCATCGCCGAGTAGAGATATTCCTCCACGATAGGACTCAACCGATGGATCTCATCGATGAAAAGCACATCGTTGGGTTCGAGACTGGTCAGCAGTCCTGCCAGGTCACCGGGTTTGTCCAGCACAGGACCGGAGGTGATCTTAAATCCTACCCCCAACTCATTGGCGATGATGTTGGCTAAGGTCGTTTTACCCAAACCCGGAGGGCCGAAGAGCAATACGTGGTCCAGACTCTCTTCACGCATCTTAGCGGCCTCAACGAAGATCTTGAGGTTCGAGGTCACTTTGCTTTGTCCGGCGAAATCGGCGAAGCATAAAGGGCGAAGCGCATTGTCCTGCTCCTTCTCGCTCATCTGTTGTCGTATATCAAATTCTGCCATAAGTCTTGTCGTGGAATAACTGTTCCAAATCTTGGATTTGGTCGATAGGTTCATCGGCTTTTATCTCCCCGTGATTTAAGATCACCACCCGGTCGCACATCTCCCGTACCTCCTGCATGATATGCGTCGATAAGATCACCGTGCGCTCTTTGCCGAGCGAACGGATCAACGCACGGATATCTACCAACTGGTTGGGGTCCAGACCCGTCGTCGGTTCATCGAGGATCAGTAACTGCGGATCCCCCAATAACGCTTGCGCCAAACCCACACGCTGCCGATACCCCTTACTCAACTCCCGTATATGCTTATGCCTCTCCGGCGTCAAACCCACTTTCTCAATCAAATCTTCAATCTTCAATCTCCAATCTGCAATCTGAGTCATCTCCGCCATAAAACGGAGATACTCAGTTACGTACATCTCCTCATACAGCGGATTATTCTCCGGCAGATACCCGATCCGTTCAGGTACCATCACCGTACCGCTGTCCGCTTTCCATAGACCGATCAGAATCTTCATCAGCGTCGATTTGCCGGCACCGTTGGGGCCCAGCAGACCCAGCACCTGACCGACAGGGATATCCAATCGGATATCCTTGAGCACCTGCTGCTTTCCAAACGCCTTATTTACACCCTCTATCCTGATCATTAATCAAAAAGCGTTGGTTGGTCATTATCCATGCGCTTGAGGATGGCGCGCATCAAGGTCTCGCGTATCAAACGACTGCGGTTAACCACACCGTACTTGTTGCAGAATCGCTCTAAGGCGCGGTGCTCGCTGTCGTTCAGCAAGATAGAAACCCTATGTTCGCGTGCTTGTTTGGCCATCAAAAATAAAGCGCTAATTTGAGTCCCGGCGTAATCAGATTGCACCCCTTCATATTCATGTACGTCTCTGATTCTACCGTCTCTGCCACCTCCACACTCGCGTGCTGGAACTGGGAGTAGATCACAACCGCTACCGCCGTGCGGGGGTTGATCTGGTAGCGGTATCCCAAGTCCATCGAGGTGTATAAACCACCCGTGTAACTCTTGCTCAACGCGATACCGTATCCGATAGCTAAACCGAAAACCGGCGCATGCCTATTTTCGATCAGCGGCATGCGGAAAGCCGCCTGGATAGGCAGGAAATTATACTTTCCACTACCGATGAATAAACCGTGGTACCCTATTCCGCCACCGATGAATACATGCCGGTCGCCGATGTGATGCGATCCTACCAGCAGATCGACGCTGAATCCGCCACCCATCTCCGGCGAGTTGATCGCCGGACCTCCGGCCAACTCCAGCAAGATAGATGCTTTCTTGCTCACTTTGATCTCCGGCTCGGGTTCAATCGCATCCTGCGCCACCAGCGTCTCGTGCGTCTCCCCGTTATCCGCAATCAGTTCCACATCCGCACGGGGGTACTGAAAACGCTGCCCTTCGGCATTACGGATGATAACCACCTCTTCGTTCTGAAAGAGGATAGTACCCTGCACGCGCTCACCGGTACGCAGGTAGATCGTCTCCGCATCCGCGAAGGCGAAAAAGAGAACACTAAGGAGAGATATTAAAACGAACTTTTTCATATCTTTTTCTTGCGAATCCAGGTTTGGTTACGACCTAAGAATCCGCGTTTGTCAATCGATCCGCGCAGCACCAGTTTGCCGTCTTTGAGGTATATCTTGCCGTAGTAAAAATTACCCGATTCGGGATCCAGCACCCGACCTTCTTGCAGTTGGTTATCCTGCTCGTTATACTTCATCCCGCGAATAATAACCAGCCCTTCGAGCGGTTTGTTCTTATCTTTATCGGGACATAGTTTGCAAATTTTCTCCGGCACATCGATCAGTAACTTCGAGATCGCACCGTAATACAATCCGTCTTTGCCTTGATACAAGGACACTACCGAACGTTGTTCACCCGTTTTGTCATCTACCGTCACCCAATCGCCGAGCAGCGCACTCACTTGTGCCCCGGCGGAGATGCTCATCATTACTAAAAAGGCCAAGCCTAACCATCTATTTTTCATATCGGCTGCAAAATTACAATAAAAAAATGACATATGCAAGCATATGCCATTCTTTTTGCAGTTTTTCCTGCTTTTTAGCCCTGTGTGGGGGGGGCGTCTGGTCGGAGGCAATACGAGGGCAAGACCTATGCAACAATGTTCCATTTTCCTAACGAATACGATCAAGACGACTCCCCGAGTCCCATGAGGCAAAGAGAAAAAAATAAGGAAAAATGCGCGCGCGCTTGCATATGTAAAAAAAAAGTTGTAACTTTGCACGCTGATTTTAGAAATCAATGAGACAAGAGCAGACAAAATGGGATTTGACGATCACGCCGAAGGATAAATTGCTGGCGGTGGATTGGGCTGAGTTATGGCGCTATCGGGATATGTTTGTGCTATTCGTGGAGCGTGCTTTCCGCGTGGCATACAAGCAGACGATCCTGGGTCCTCTATGGTTCATCATCACGCCGGTGCTGAGTGTGATCGTATATGTGGCGGTGTTTGGCGGGATTGCGAACATCCCGACGGACGGTGTGCCGCCTATCCTCTTCTACTTGCTCGGCATATCGGTATGGGGTTATTTCTCGAGTTGCCTGAGTGCCACCTCGAACTCGTTTGTGACGAACGCCGACATCTTCGGAAAAGTCTATTTCCCGCGTATCATCATGCCGCTGGTAGCGGTGACAACGAACCTGCTGAGTTTCGCGATTCAGTTGGCGATCTTCGCAGCCTTCTATATCTATTACATCGCGACCGGCACGGAATTGGTGATCCATTGGCAGATCGTACTGTTCCCGGTGCTGATCATAGTGCTCGCGCTGATGGCTGTAGGGTTCGGAATGATTTTTTCGTCCATGACGACCAAATACCGGGATTTGCAGATCATGCTGGCGAAAATCATCTCGCTATGGGTATATATCACGCCGGTGATCTATCCGCTGAGCATGGTGACGAATGAGAAATTGCACCTGGCGATGAGTCTTAATCCCGTGACGCCGGTGATGGAAGCGATCAAGTACTCGCTGCTGGGTCAAGGTCAGTTCAGTTGGCTTTGGTTGGCCTACAGTGCGGCCTTCACGCTGGTATTATTAATCTTTGGCCTTATGCTCTTCAATAAGGTGCAAAAAAGCTTCATGGATACGGTATGACGCAGAATTATTGGACCACGGAGATAAGTCCGAACACGTTTGCGAAGGGGTTGGGACTGAAGGAGCTTTGGCAGAAGAAATATCTGATATGGCTCTTCATCAAGCGTGATATCACCGTGCAGTACAAGCAGACGATTTTCGGTATGGGTTGGTACTTCATCTCGCCGCTCTTCACGATGTTCATGTATATCGTGGTGTTCGGCAGGATAGCGGGTATCCCGACGGATGATATCCCTCAACCGGTGTTCTACCTGAGCGGTATCTGTCTTTGGGAGTATTTCTCGGAGTGCCTGACGGCCGTGTCGGGTACGTTCCAGACTAACGCGAACCTATTCGGCAAGGTCTATTTCCCGCGCTTGGTGTCGCCGGTTTCGGTGGTGATCTCCAAACTCTTCCGATTCAGTCTGCAGTTAAGCACATTCGTATTTGTATATATCCTCTATGCGATCAAGGGCGTGAACCTGCAGCCGAACTGGTACCTGCTGCTTTTCCCGGTACTGCTGATGATGATCCAGTGCTTGGCGTTGGGATTAGGACTGATCGTGTCGTCATTGACCACCAAATACAGGGACCTGACGAATTTCTTCAGCGTATTCGTATCGCTATGGATGTACGCGACGCCGATCGTGTATCCGCTGAGTTACGTAACGAATCCGACGCTGCACAAGATCATGCTGTTCAACCCCATGACGGCGATCATCGAGACCTTCAAATACGGTGCGTACGGCGCGGGTGAGTTCAGTTGGACCGCCCTCGGGTACAGTGCGCTCATCATCCTGGTGCTGCTACTCGTCGGCATCGCGATGTTTAACAGAAAACAGAAATTTTTTATTGATACGATATGATGAAACGAAAAATAGCCATAGTAGCCGGAGGAGACAGTAGCGAGCATGAGGTGTCGCTGCGTTCGGCGGCCGGTTTGAAGACATGGATCAGCGAAGCGGGTTACGACGTGACGATCGTGATCCTGAAAGGGAAAGACTGGCACACCGAAGAGGGTGAGGTCATTGACCGCAATGATTTTTCTTTTACGCGCGGGGGCGTGAAACACACCTTCGATTTTGCGTACATCACGATCCATGGTACGCCGGGCGAGAACGGTATCTTACAGGGATATCTGGACATGATCGGTATGCCGTACAGTTGTTGCGGTGTGCTCGCCGCAGCGCTGACGTTCAATAAATATGCCTGCAACCATTACCTGTCCTATTTCGGTTTCCATATCGCGAACAGTCTGATGCTGCGTGCGGGTCAGAAACTGCCGAACGCACCGAAGATAGCCGAGACGCTGGGCCTGCCGTGTTTCATCAAGAGCAACGTAGGCGGGTCTTCGTTCGGTTGCACGAAAGTGAAGACCGTGGAGGATATCTATCCGGCTATCGAGCGAGCATTCCAAGAGGGCGACGAGGTGATCTGCGAATCATTCATGCAAGGAACGGAGGTGACCTGCGGCGTATATAAGACGAAAAACAAAGCGGTGGCATTCCCGATCACGGAGGTGGTGACGCATAATGAGTTCTTCGACTACGACGCGAAATACAAAGGTCAGGTGGACGAGATTACGCCGGCCCGCATACCGGACGCCGTACGCGATAAGATACAAGCGGAGACTCTGCGTCTATACGATATCATCGGCGCCAACGGTATCATCCGCGTGGATTGGATCATCACGGGCGATAAGATCAACCTGCTGGAGGTGAATACCACGCCGGGTATGACGCCGACGAGTTTTATCCCGCAGCAGGTACGCGCCGCCGGACTCGATATCAAAGATGTACTCACCGATATAATCGAGAATAAGTTCGCATGATAGATATTAACCAAGTCATAGAATCGCTGGATTGGAGTAAGGAACCGAAAGGGTTGTATGAACCGATCGGTTACACCTTGGCCTCAGGCGGCAAACGGATCCGTCCGACCTTGGCGTTGATTGCTGCGGAGCTATTCGGTGGCAAAGAGAACGAGGTACTGCCGGCGGCATTGGCGCTGGAAGTATTCCATAACTTCACCCTCCTGCACGACGACGTGATGGATCGCGCTCAGGTTCGTCGCGGCCGACCGACGGTGCATGTCAAATGGGATGATAACACAGCGATCCTGTCCGGCGACCAGATGTTGATTGAGGCCTACCGGTTGCTGAGCGGTGTTCCGGCGGATAAGTTACCGCAGGTACTGCGTTGGTTCAACGACATGGCGACGGGTATCTGCGAAGGACAGCAGTACGATGTGGATTTTGAGCACAGCGCGCAGGTGCAGTTGGCGGATTACATGAAGATGATCGAACTCAAGACCTCAGTGCTGCTGGCATACGCGTTGAAGATAGGCGGATATATCGCCGGAGCGAATGCCGCACAACAGGAAGCGCTCTATCAGTACGGTCTGCATATCGGTCTGGCATTCCAGATCCAAGATGATATATTGGACGTCTACGGTGACCCCAAGACTTTCGGCAAAGCCATCGGCGGCGATATATGCTGCAATAAGAAGACCTTCCTGCTCTTGACCGCCCTTTCGAAAGCCGACGCGGCGAGCAAAGCAGAACTGAACCGATGGTTGGCGATCTCCGACCGCGACCAGGAGAAGATAGCGGCTGTCACGGCGCTGTACGACCGGTTGGGTGTGCGCGCAGAGGCCGAAAGTGTGATGGAAGAACATACGGCCTTCGCATTGAAACAGTTAGAGACCCTGCCGCAGAACGAAGCGACAGAGAGATTGCGTCAACTCGCAGAAAAATTAGTAAATCGTAAATCGTAAATAGAATATGCCTTATCGTCGTTTACCAAACACGGATTTAGCCCGCCTGCATGCCTTGCAGAATGCCGTTCAGCAGGCGCAGTCGGCGGACTATACGGAGCAAGTGATTCCGTACAAGACACTGGCGGAGGTGCAACGTTTCCTCGTGCCTTTTGAGAACGTAGTGATGCAGTCGAAAGACAATTACAAGTCCACGGTCAATGCCAACAAGCAGTACCGCCATATCGTGCAGAACGCGCGTATGTATATCTCGCATTTCATCCAGGTGCTCAACCTGGCGGTTATTCGCGGCGAGATCAAGAAAGAGCAGAAACTGCTATACGGTTTGGACCCGCACCAACATGTGGTACCGGACCTGTCCACCGAGGAATATATCCTCGAATGGGGCAAGAAAATTATCGACGGCGAACAGAAACGTATGGCCAACGGTGGTTTCCCGATCTATAACCCGGCGATCAACAAAGTGAAGGTGCATTATGATATCTTCTGCGAGCACCAGCGTCAGCATACCTTCCATGTGCAGAACACGGAGCGTGTGAACGGCGATCTGGGTCCGCTGCGCGATCAGGCCGACGAGATCATACTCAATCTATGGAATATTATTGAGAACTACTATAAGGACCTTTTGCCCTATGCCCGTATGATGAAATGTCAGTTATACGGCGTCATCTATTACTACCGCAAGGGCGAAAGAAAACTCACGGCCGAGAGTGACCGTGAGCTGAAGCGTATCATGGACAGTCAACCGACTATCCAATGGTCTGCTGAGGAGTAACGACGCGATGCACCTTATGGTCGTTCCATAGATGCGGGATGTCATGCTTCTTGAGTTGGAACGCATAGCATACGCCGATCTTCCGGGTAGAAGGATGCTTGGCAAGGAAACGATCGTAATACCCGCCGCCGCGACCGATACGATGGCAATGCTGGTCAAACACCACGCCGGGCACAAGCATCAGATCGATACGGCCCGTGTACGTTGGAGTCTGCGGTTCAGGGACCCCCAAACGCCCCTTACGCATCATGTCCTCTCCGTCATACGGACGAACCTCCATCGAGTGGCGATGGGTAACAGGGAAAAGAAATGTTTTTTGATCTTTGTATTTCTCGAGCAACGGACGCAGATCGACTTCGTTATGCACGGGGTAATACATCAGTACCACCTTCGCCTCGCGGAAGACGGACATCTTCTCAATCTGGGAGATGATACGCGCCGAATCGGCCTCCACTTCCTCTTTGGTTAAGACACGACGGCGCTGCTCCACGATGGCACGCATGGCCGACTGCTCGCGACGAAGACGTACCCACGGCAACCATGCCAGAAAATCATGTATTTGAGAATCGAATAACATAAGTTTTTGTATTTCGGACTGCAAAATTACTGCTTTTTTCCGAAATATGCAAATAATATTTGGATTTTTATATAGAATGAAGCGTTTTTTATACATATTTGCTTGTGCGCTGACGGTTATCCTGACCGGCTGCGAGGGAGGTAGTTCGTACTATAACTCCACCGCGTATATCGCCCGCTTATCGGCATTCCAGTTCGCCAAGAACGACTCGATGCCCGGTCTGCAAGCCGCGGTTTTTACTATCGAGGAGTTGATTGACACCGGTCTGGTTTGGAACCAAGACTCGATACTGTACGGTACGCGTCTGGATAGCGTCGTGCCGCGTCTCACGTTTGCCGCTACGCCGAGTGCGGCATGGATCACCACGCCGGACACCGTATGTAACCTCACCGGATACGACACGCTCAATTTCACCAAGACGCCAATCTATCTCACCATCGTCTCGTCCGACAAGACGAACACGAAGACCTATGAGATACGTGCGACCGTGCATCAGCAGGACCCGGACCTGTACACCTGGACCACGCTGACCGACAATATCTACGCGCCCGATAACGATGCACAACAGACGGTGACGCTCGGTGACGCGTTCGTGCTGCTTAAGAGCGACGGCGCTTCGACCTATGCGTACCGCTCCACGGACGGCGCCACTTGGAGTGCGTTAGGCACCGTGAGCGGACTGCCGAACGGCGTACGCGTGCGGCAGATAGTGAGCGACGGTGCATGTTTGTATTACGGCGTAGGTAAGACACTGTACACCAGTACCGATGCCGTCACATGGACCTCCACCACGGTGGATTATACCATCGTCTCGATGCTGCTCTATTGGAACGAGCGCACCTGGGCGCTCATCGATAACAAAGGGTACCAGTTCGCTTACTATACCAACGGCGCACTGGACACCGTCGCCCTTCGTCCCGCCGGTGATTTCCCCGTTCGGGATTTTGCGACGGTATGCTTCGAGAGTTCGAGTCTGCGCCAGCGCGCGATGATCATCGGCGGTATCGACAGTGTCGGGACGGAACTGGATAACCGGTGGTGCCTGGAGTACTCTACCCATCCTACCAACCTGAAAGGTACCTATCGTCTGGAGGATTTCTCGGACGGACGGAATAACTTCACCCCCGTCTCCGGAGCCGCAGCTGTGGCGTATAAGAAACAACTGTTGCTCTTCCGCTACGCACATATCATGGTTTCGACGGATGAAGGACTCAACTGGACCAAAGCGGACAGCACGAAGAACCGTTTGCCTGACACTTTCCGCGCACGGCAGTACCAATCTGCCATCGTGCGGGATAAGAATGTGTACCTCTTCGGAGGACAGAACGAGCAGGGCGTGCAAAGTGATGTATGCCGCGGACGCCTGAACAGTATTGATTGGCCAAATAACTAACAAACTAAAATATTCACATTATGACTATCAAAGATTACAAATTCGCCGGTAAAAAGGCGATCGTACGTGTCGATTTCAACGTACCTCTGGATGAGAATGGTAAGATCACAGACGACACCCGTATCCGCGGTGCGCTGCCTACCCTCAAGCACATCCTCGACGAGGGCGGTGCACTCATCATCATGAGCCACATGGGTAAACCCAAAGGTAAAGTACAGGCTAAGTACAGCCTCGGTCAGATTAAAGATGCCGTAGCGGCTGCGCTGGGTTGTCCGGTTCAGTTCGCTGAGGACTGCGCGAAAGCACAGGATCAGGCGGCTGCCCTCAAACCGGGTGAGGTACTGCTGCTGGAGAACCTCCGTTTCTATCCGGAAGAGGAAGGCAAACCGGTAGGTATCGAGAAAGAAGATCCGGCTTACGAGCCCGCTAAGAAAGAGATGAAAGCGCGTCAGAAAGAGTTCGCGAAAGTGCTCGCTTCGTACGCGGACTGCTACGTCATGGACGCATTCGGTACGGCTCACCGCAAACATGCATCGACCGCTGTCATCGCCGATTATTTCGATGCAGACAACAAGATGCTCGGTTTCCTCATGGAGAAAGAGGTAGCAGCTGTAGACGCAATCCTCAAAGATATCAAACGTCCGTTCGTAGCTATCATGGGTGGTTCGAAAGTAAGCTCCAAGATCGGTATCATCGAGAACCTGCTCGGAAAGGTGGACAAACTCATCCTCTGCGGCGGTATGACGTATACGTTCGCGAAAGCGCACGGCGGTGAGATCGGTGGCTCAATCGTTGAGCTCGACAAACTCGATGTAGCACTGGGTGTTGAGGAGTTGGCTAAGAAGAACGGCGTCGAACTCGTGCTCGCTCCGGATGCTATCTGCGCTGACGCGTTCAGCAATGATGCGAATCAGAAGATCTATCCGTCTAACGCTATTCCTGAGGGTTGGGAAGGTCTCGATGCAGGTCCGAAAGCGCAGGAGAACTTCCGCAACGCTATCAAGGGCGCTAAGACCATCCTTTGGAATGGTCCTGCAGGTGTATTCGAGTTCGATAATTTCTGCAGCGGTAGCCGTGCTATCGGTGAAGCGATCGCAGAGGCAACCGCTAACGGTGCGTTCTCGCTCATCGGCGGCGGTGACTCCGTAGCATGCGTGAATAAGTTCGGTCTGGCCGACAAGGTTTCGTATATCTCTACCGGTGGTGGTGCCCTCCTCGAAGCGATCGAGGGTAAAGTTCTCCCGGGTGTTGCAGCAATTAAAGGTGAATAATTATGGAAGTAGTAGGAAAAATAATTCAAGTTTTACCTGCGCAAGAAGGCGTAGGCCGTAACGGCAACCCGTGGAAGGTTCAGCCGTATGTATTAGAGACACTTGACCAATATCCCCGTAAGGTGCATTTCGAGGTCTTCGGTGAAGATCGTATCAAGCAGAACCCCTGCGATATCGACCAATTGGTTACGGTTAGTTTCGATATCGAGAGCCGTGAGTTCAACGGCCGTTGGTACACCTCCATCCGCGCATGGAAGATCCAGCAGGGTGATACCACCCAAGTAGCCGCTCCTGCACCGGCTGCCGCTCCGGTGGTTGCACCGGTAGCTGCTGCGCCGGCACAAGAAGCTCCGGCAGATGTGATCCCGGCTAATGTAGATCCGTTTGACGCCTCTGCCGGTGACGGCACGAGCGATCTGCCCTTCTGATGCGTAAGTGGATTAGATTCATAGTCTTCATGCTCCTGTTAGCGGGTGGTGCAGTCGTGTGCGCCATCCGCTGGCAGGCATGGTTCGGGATGCCGCCTGAGCCCACTTGGACCGGCGATACAATCGATTATGCCTTCTCCTATCCGACGGAAGGAACGACCGTGCTGGTACTCGGCGATATCCATAACCGCCTCATGCAGGCCGATTATGACACGCTGGCGACACGTGTACCGGACGCCGATGCCGTCGCGCAAGTAGGCGATTGGATGGAACGCGGACAGGAGTATTATCGGCAGGAGTTGCTGCGCGAATGGACCCACAGTGCCCTCATGGGCCTACCGGTCATCGCTTGTCCGGGCAATCACGAGTACTCCAAAGGGATCCGCAAAGCGATATCGCCCGTATGGGAACGCACGTTCGCGCATCCGCATAACGGACCCGTCGGTGTACCCGGCGTCAGTTATTATACGGACCTGCCGCAGATCCGTTTCATCGTGATTGATACCAACCCGCTGGTGCGACTCGTGGACCTCACCCGCACCCTCACCTGGCTGCGCCATGCGATGAACACCGCCGGCGACCGGTTCATCGTCGTGATGATGCATCATCCGGTGCTCTCGGTGGGTAAAGGGCGCTATAACCCGCTTGTCTATACCGCTTTCCGCCATGCGCTGGGCGAAGCCGATCTGGTGATCGCCGGACATGACCATAGTTATATGCGTCGCACTCCCTTCGTGGTACTCAATGCGGCCGGTAAACCCAAGCCCCAACGACCGCTCTTCGCGCCCGAAGTGACGGACACCGTACCCGTTTACGGCGTTCTCCAATCTTCAATATCCGATCTTCAATTCAAGGTGTATCGTCTAGACGATGCTACGTTGATTGATTCTCTCTATGTGTACCACGATTGATGCGATAGTGCTGTCGCTTCAGCCGCATTCGGATAAAGCGCACCTGCTGCATGCCTATACGCGCGCAGGCGGGCGCGTTAATTATATGGTGTACGGGTTGGGACGCAAGAACACCGCCGGCAAATACAGTCCGCTCTCCATCGTCCAACTGACCACGGACGATCGGTCGGTGCGCACGGCGCAACTGACTTTCGTGCCTACCACCCTTGTCACCGACCCTTACAAGCGCACGATAGCGCTTTTCTTAAGCGAAGTGTTGTACCATGTGCTGCGTCATCCGATGGCCGATGAACCCATGTTTGACTTCATCGAACAATCCATCCGCGAACTGGACCGGCAAGACGAAGTACAGAATTTTCATGTCCGGTTCCTCATCGATTTTGCCGCCAAACTCGGATTTGGGATGGTCAAAGAACCCGCTTTACCCCGTACGCGGGCACAACGGCAAAAAACGCTGCAACAACTCTGTAAGTATTTCGAAGAGCACGTTGATACATGGCAAAATCCCCGTTCGATGGACGTACTAATGGAGGTTTTTGACTAAAAAAAGCCCTCAAAAGCAAAAAAAATGCTCAAAAATTTGGTCATGTCAAAAAAATGTAGTAATTTTGCACGCTTTTTTGACGTATAAACCCGTTCTCGTGAGAGAACCTAAATAAATTAAAACAATGAAACGTACATTCCAACCTTCCCAACGCAAGCGTCGTAACAAACACGGCTTCTTGGAGAGAATGGCTACCGCTAACGGTCGCCGTGTATTGGCTGCACGCCGTGCTAAAGGTCGTAAGAAACTGACCGTTGCCGACGAGGGACGCCACAAATTTTAATGGAGTCAACTAGACAACACAAGATCGCTCGTCTCATCCAGAAAGACATGAGCGATATCCTTTTGCGATACGCGCGCACGCTACATGGAACATTGATTTCCGTCAGCGAGGTGCGCGTTTCGCCTGACCTCTCTATTGCGCACATCTATCTCTCTATCTTCCCGCAAAACAAGGTAGCGGAGACGATGGCGCTCATAGAGGAGAACACCCATCGTTTTCGCGGTGAATTAGGCTCACTCGAGCGCCATCAGTTGCGCATTATCCCTGAAATTATCTTCCACTTGGATGAAACGATAGATCGAATGGAGCGCATTGATGAACTTCTTGGAAAATAAAATAGCCTGGCGGTACCTTTTCTCCAAGAAAGGGCATAACGCCATCAATATCGTATCCGGTATTAGTGCCGCTGCTGTAACCGTTGTTACGGCGGCGATGATCTGTGTGCTCAGCGTCATGAACGGTTTCGGCGCTCTCGTGGAGCGTATGTTCTCCGAGTTCGACCCCGTGCTCATGGTCATTCCTGCCGAAGGGCAGACGTTACGCACCGACACGATGCCGATCGCTTCTTTATACGCGCGCGAGGACATAGAGGCTATCTCGCTCCAGTTGGAGCAAACGGCGCTCATCCGGTACAAAGACCATCAGGTGCCCGCCCGCGTCATGGGTGTGGATAGTCTCTTCACCCGCACCGCGCATATCGATTCGATCATCACCGATGGGTTCTATTCCGTCTGGGACGGTGCTTTCGAGCGTACGGTACTCGGTCGCGGATTAGCCGCACAGATAGGCATGAACGCGCATTTTACGGGCGCCTTACACTTGTACGCACCTGAACGCACGGGGCGCATTAACATGCTTCGTCCTGACCAATCCCTGCGGCATGAGCATGCTTTCATCGCCGGTACGTTCGCTGTCAACCAACTGGAGTATGACGACCAATTACTCCTCGTCTCCCTACCCCTCGCCCGCCGTCTCTTCGATTACGACGACCATACGGCTAGTGCGTTGAGGATCCAGCCGAAAGAAGGGGTGAGTCTTTCAACTTTAAACTTTCAACTTTCAACCGCACTCGGGAAAGGATTCCGAGTGCTGGATCGCTACGAACAGCAAGCGGACTTCTTCCGCATCCTGCGGATCGAGAAACTGCTGACTATATTGCTGCTGGTCTTCATCCTGCTCATCGCCAGTTTCAATATCATCGGTTCCCTCTCGATGCTGATGATTGATAAGCGGGACGATATCCGCATCCTGTCGCACTTAGGCGCCGACGAACGAACGATCCGTCGTATCTTCCTGCTCGAAGGATGGTTCATCTCCTCCCTCGGTGCAGTAGCCGGACTGATCCTCGGCGTCGCGCTCTGTCTGGGTCAACAACACTACGGATGGCTCAAGTTGGGCTCCGGAGCCGAATATATCATCTCCGCCTATCCCGTACAAGTTCAACCCTCGGATATCGTGGTAGTCGCCCTCATCGTGCTCGCGTTGGGCTTTGCGGCCGCCTGGTATCCTGCGCATAAACTGAAGATGGAATGAAAAAACATACTCTCATCTTGGCCGTGATAGCGCTTATCACGATGGCGTGCCAACCCGTTGGTTCGGGTTCATACCGCGGCGGTATGCCCCGCGAGTACCACTCGGCCTATGTCCAATCCTATGGTCGCTGCTATGACTCCGTGCCGTATAATGTACTCTCGCTGGACCTGTATTCCGATAATCTCGATTTGGACGATAGTGCCGATGTGATGAAAGGTACCGGTTATAACCTCTATCTCTCGGATATCTTCATCGCCGGCGAAGCACTCGAACCCGGTACCTACCGTTCCTCGACCTCTGCCGAACCCTTCACTTTCCTGCCGGGACGCGATTACGAGGGTACGCCGCACGGCCTGTACCTGCTTTATGTGGAGGAAGAT
>Ga0310694_10003276_pt1 | contig 15935 bp, 11 predicted proteins | sample 174DNAGHGhighgp2_FD_203884 | JGI IMG/M metagenome (GOLD analysis project Ga0310694, IMG submission 203884) | Sheep rumen microbial communities from Palmerston North, Manawatu-Wanganui, New Zealand - 1742 DNA GHGhigh gp2 (v2) (version 2) | ecosystem: Host-associated > Mammals > Digestive system... | reverse complement strand
GATTGGATAGAAATGTCTGACCTGAAGCTGATGCTTCACCTCACCAAAAACACCCTCAAAGAATGGTGCTCAGAAGGTGAGTTGAAGTGCTGCCGCGTCAAAAACAAAGTCTATTTCTTGCGTCAAGACATTGAACGCTTCATGTATTCCCACTATCAAACCTTCAAACCATGAACACCGATAAGTCCAGCGCACCCGCCATGTACTTCTGGGGCACTCCTAACAACTACGCTGTCAAGCCGTCGCCTTCATGTGACCTGAAGAATATGCCAAGCTTTTCCATCTTCAGACGACCCATCACCAACAAACACCCTTATCAAGTCGTCAATCTGATAGATGTCTTCAACTACATCATCAGCGACTTCGCCAAAGACCGCACCAACGAACTCCGCACCATCAAAGATAATCGATATCGCCGCCAGTACAAAGCCAATAAATTTGACTATTGCACTTTCAGCGGTATTTTCTCCGTCCGTACTGATAAGGCAATCATTCAGCACTCAGGGCTTATATGTCTGGACTTCGACCACCTGAAGGATGTCGAAGCCATCTTTGAGGCCCTGAAGGAGGACACCTATTTTGAGACCTTGCTGCTTTTCCGCAGCCCCTCAGGGGATGGCCTCAAATGGGTCATATCCTTCCATGATTCCTATTTCCGTTACGGCAAAGATGGTGAATCCTACAGCGATTACCAAGTCCGTTTCTTTGCAGGCCTCTACAATTACATCTTCAACCATTACGATGTTGAAGTTGACCGCTCATGCCGCAACCTGTCTCGTGCTTGCTTCCTGCCTCACGACCCTGCTGCATACTTAAATCCATTTTTGCTATGAGTGGCCAAGTCTTCAACCCCGATGATTGGAACTCCGCCCCGGTGGAGAAAGTGCCTGCTGCACTTTCTCCAGCCGTGGCTTCGTCGTCCAATCTCCCCGCCATCCTCGCTTTGGTGGGTGCTGTCGAAGCCTCCGGCATCGACATCACGCCCACCTACTCGGATTGGCTTTCCATCGCCTTTGCCCTGGTCTCAGAGCTTGGCGAAGATGGCCGCTCAATCTTTCAGCGGCTCAGCCGCTTCAATCCTCACTATGAGTATGAAGAGACCGACCGCCAGTATTCCCACTGTCTCAATGATGGCAGTCGTGAAATTACCATCGCTTCGCTGTTCCACATCGCACACCTTCACGGTGTACGATGGGAACAGCCCCGCGCACCTCAAAAGCCATCCCCAAAATCTTCGTCCTCACATTCTCAATTTGAGGACGGTGAGGATTTGAGGATGTCAAAATCGGTCAAAATCGGTACTTTTTCACAAACCGTCCGCGAGCAGCTGCCCGACATACTGAAACGAGTCGTGGCCGACTCCGTTTCAGATGTCGATGCGGATCTGCTCATCCTTGGCTCTCTTACCGTCTTTTCGGCATGTCTGCCGAATGTGTACGGCTTATATGATCGCCGTGAAGTCTTTTCCAATCTCTTCCTGTACGTCACAGCTCGTGCATCGGCAGGGAAGGGGCGTTTGTCCCTTTGTCGTCATCTGGTGGCTCCTATCCATCGAGAGCTGCGCGAGCAGTACCGCAAATCCATGGAAAAGTACAAACAAGACCAATTGCAGTATGTCCTAAACAAGAAGAAAGGCGAAGCGACTGAGCCTCAGGAGCCGCCTTTTCTCACCTTGTTCATCCCAGCCAACAGCACGGCCACAGTGGTCTATCAAACATTGTCCCAGAATGACGGTGTCGGCCTCCTGTTCGAGACAGAAGGCGACACCTTGGCCAATGCCTTCAACTCGGACCTGGGCAACTATTCCGATGGTTTCCGCAAAGCGTTTCACCACGAAACGATTTCCTACCTTCGCAAGAAAGACCGCGAATATGTGGAAATCACCAAGCCTAAGTTTTCGGCCATCCTGTCCGGCACTCCGCAACAGGTTTTCAACCTGATTCCATCCGCTGAAAACGGCCTTTTCAGCCGTTTCATCTTCTACGTCATGCCCACGGAAATCGTTTGGCATGATATGTTTTCAGCCGACAGCGACACCACCGCCGACGACCTCTTTAAGGAAATCGGTCGCGACTTCTGCCAGTTCCACAAAATGCTGTCTGCTCAGTACATACGTTTCACGCTTACCACCGACCAGCAACGCCAGTTCAACGTCTTCTTTACTCAAACGCAAGAGGAATATGCAGCCCTCTTTGGCGACGACATCATAGCTTCAGTACGTCGCCTCGGGCTTATCCTCTTTCGCTTCGCGATGATCCTGACGGTGCTCCGCCAGATGGACGATGGTGCTTTCCCGCTGCCTTCCGGCAACGAGGAAGGCCATCGTCCTGAATCCATCCTTGTTTGTGCTGATGCCGACTTTGCCACCGCTCTCGCGATGGTCAAAGTCCTGCTGCAGCACTCAGCAGCGGTCTTTCAGACCTTGCCGCGTCACGATTTCTATAAGCCTCGTGGCCACCGCAACACCAACGACCGCCGCCAAGCCTTCTTTGCCGCCCTTCCTGATGTCTTCGACCGTGCGGCCTACCTCAAAGCGGCCGCTTCGCTCAGCGTGTCGGAGAAAACCGCCGAGCGGTATATCTCCGACCTCTGCAAAGCTGGCCTATTGGAACATCCTGCTATTGACAACTACAAAAAGAAAACGCAATGAAAGCCACCGTTCACATCGAGACCTATACGATGGCCGCGTACCGCGCCATCCGTCCCGCTGTTGTTTCAACCAACATTGGCACCTTCGGCGTGTGTGGCCTCACCATTTCGGCCACAATCAACATCACTGATTACGCCTATCTTGCTGATGTTGTCAAAAACGCAGCACAAAGCGCAGGCATTCACCGTTCCGAGTATGCCATCATCACACTTCAAAACATTTCACAACCCTCTAAAACCTAACCATTATGCCGTATTTCAAAATCGAATTCAAAACCCATTCAATGTTTGTTTACAGTGCTATCGCATCGATAGCAAACAAGTCTAACATCGTAAAGCGTAAAATCACAATGGATTATGATTTGGTCATCAATACAAATAAAGATCATCTTTTTGATGACCTTATCAAAGCTTTGGAGTCCAAGGGCTACCAATCCCCAGCTGATTTCACACTCACATCAACACCCTATGAACGCAAAGCGCCTAAAAAAAGTAAAACCAAAAGAACCCCAAAGGGGTGATGCGAATACAGGCAGGCGGTTTCAACCCCTGCTTTTCGTAAAACCAAAGTAATAACGCCATGAATAGGATCATTGATGAAAACACCGTCAAATCTTCCCTCTGGGGAGTTTGCCGATTCTATCCAGCACTAAAAAACAAGTCCGAAGCCTGGGCATGTTTGCACTGCATCCTTCATCGCTCACAGTCTTTTGAAGAGTGTGAGCTGATTCCATGCCGTGCCTTCCAACGCTCCGATGGTTTGAACGGCTTTTTCTCAATCCGTCAAATCCCCATCGAGCCACTATTTCCACCCAGTGAAATAGGGTAGGAGAGAACACATTTCAATTCACCAAGCCCCCGCCATCCCTTCCCCCTTTAAAGGGGGGCAGGGGGATTGGCGGGGGCTTTTTAACACCGTGCAAAATGTCAAAATCCGTCAATTCCCGTATTTTGACATCCTCACTTCCTCAAATCCTCAAATCCTCAAAATCAGTTTTTCGTTTTTCAGTATGATACTGGCGTAAAAACCAAAAAACCGTTCTAAAAACACTCTAAAAACCATCGTGTTTTTATCGGTTTTTATTAACTAATTGATTATCAGTAAAAAGACTGTTTTTCTAAAAACCATTTTAAAAACCAAAGCCCGTTTTCAACGCATTTTTTTTGGTTTTTATACTTATGGAACAAGTTGATATTGTGTCCATCGTTTTTGTCCTAATTGCTCAATTCGGCCTTCTTTAATCAGCTCTTGCATCTGTCGTTGCAATTTCCTGTATGGTATCTCTTCGCCAATCCGAACATGAATGTCATGCAATCCACACGGCTGATATATCTTCAGGTCTTCTATGATCAATTCCTTGATTCTGTAATTCTCAATCCGCTTCAATGATGTGCGACCTCTGTAACCACTATCTTTCAGCAGACGAGGCTCAACCCTATATTCTTGTGCTTTGGAATGAGAGTTGTCGGTAACAACAATACCCTTGTCAATCAAAGGCTTCAGCCAAGGCCGAAGCGCATCACCGTCTTTAATGTTGAGTGCCGAAAGAAGTTGGCTGGCCGTCATGCTCTCATTCTGCGCAATCAAGCCCAAGCAAATGATCTGTTTCTGCTTCAGCTCAAAATTCTGGAAAGCCGTCTGCATGATTTTGATGGTCTCTCGGTTCAAAATCCTTCTCTCCACAATAGCCGTAACGCTATCCTCGCCTTCTTGCACTCTAGGCAATGGTTTACCCTGCGAAAGCAGTTCCTCATACATCATGTCATAACCTGAGCCTTCGCGTTCCATCAGGTGCAAGGCATAAAACAGATTGGCCAAGTGCTCGTTCCGTTTCTTGGTCGTGTGCAGTATGTTTTGAGGTGTCACGCCTAAAGGCAGTCTGCCAGGATTAGTCACCTCGATTCTATCCGGATAGATGTTGACGAACACATCGCCACGCATCGTATATTGACGGTGAGCCAACGCATTGCCCAACAGCTCTCTGACCACCTTTTCTGAATAAGCCGGAATGTTGCGGCGATACATCCCTTCGCTAATTTCTGTGCTCTCTTTCCATTCAGGGATGTCAGCCCAAATCTCGTCAATGATTTCCTGCGGATTCTTGCTGTAGTCATCCCACAGCCATTTGTTTACCTTCTCGCCCAACTCGTCATATTTGATGCACTGGACTACAGGTGAATTCAACAGCTTGCCGCGCTGGGTCTGCCTGCCAATGAAAAGCACACCAAGGTTGGTCAGTTTTCCTGTTTCTTCGTCAGTTAGGGAAAAGAAATCCAACAGTTCTTTGTCTTCTTTTTGTTTCACGAAATCCGTCACACGGTCAGAACCGCGCAGCTCTTCCAACAGCACCTTCAGCTTCTCTTTGTCACAGTCCGTCCACATATAGGTAGTCAGCATATCTTCCCAGCGAACCGTACCTTTCTCTTCTGCCAAACGGGCGATGTCTTCAGGACCAACAGGCATAGAGTTGTCGCCAACCCTCAAATAGATTTTACCCGATGTAGTAGCGGCTATGGCATTGGGATTGCGGAGAATGTGCAGTCGCAGAAACTCGCCGCCGTTTTTGGCGGTCAACACCTCAATGTTCACCATCACGCCTTGTGTAAGGCCACTGATTCTGTTCACCACTGTGACAGGTAAGGCTTCATTTATTTTCTGGCCTTCAGGCGGAAGCTGCTCGTTGTCTTCAATGCCAAAGTCAATCACACCACCTTCCGCATTGCTGAAAGCAACACAATCCTTGGCCAGCTCGTCAAAATCAGCCTTTTTTCCTTGGATAGACTGAATTGATTTCCTGTCATATATGGAGTTTTCTTTCATCGGTCAAATCTTGAATTACGATTGCAAAAATACAACTTTTTCCCAATCCTCAATCAAGATAGATCTTCCCATTTTTGGTATGGCATCAAGCGGCAAAAGTCTAAGTCCCATCCGTCTTATAAGTCCTCCCTTTGTAAGTACGTTGGCACGCATGTCAATAAAACGACACCTCTTACCGCTCTGCACGGAAACAAACATCTTGTCAGTCGCCCGTCTAACTTTAGTCTGTCCTATGAGACGGAAGCATCTTCCTCCAATCCACTCAATAAGTTTTTATGCCATCTCTTCATGTCACTTCTTTTATTGAAAGGATTATTTCGTAGATATTCATCAAAATCTGCCACTTCAGAAATTTGATATTCACCTGTTAGAGAATCTTTCTTAGTATTTTCCGCCACAAATGTATCTATGACATTCGTCAGACCTTTCTTTTGCAAGAGTTTATCGTAAAGATAAAGGGTGTTAATTGAAACTACCATAATTGGCATGCAGGCCGTATCTGACATAGATAGTTCTTTCTCTTTTTTCACTTCCTCATAAAACCAACGGTTTACTATTGACAAAATGCCCTTTTGAACCAGTTTAACATCCTCAAAAACCAGAAGAGGGTAATAAATAACATCATCTGGTATATTCTTGTCCCACTCAAAAGCATCCGCCTCTATAGAATCTATATGATAGATTAATTGTCCGACACCAATAGGCTCTGAATCTCCTTTGAGTTCTTTCCTTGTTGGGTCAAGATTGCGTGTTTTGCGAACGATCTTTTCATGCAGTTCATCAAGAAGTCGTTCGTAATCGCCATCGTCCCGGCATTCTCCGTTCATTTTGATAGCTTTACATTCCACGATTACCAACTCTCCTCGTTTAGTACGAGCATAGAAATCCGGTTCTTTAGACTTTTCTGGTAGATCACTGTCGCTTTTTGCGGGAAACGTATAGCAACTTGAAGGTAAACACTTAAAGAAAGTATTGCGGAAAAGTACTTTTTCAACAAAACCCTTATTAAAGTCAAAGAATCCGCAACTGTTCTTATTACTATTGATTAATGGATTATAGTCAAAGAAAAGGCTATTATATAATCGTTCACAAACAAGTTGATTATTAATTACGACATATCCAGAACCGTCTTTTAATTTTACAAGTGGTTTAGAACGGAATCTTCGGTAGTCTATGTTCAATTCTCTTTTTGATGCATCATCATCATTGTAGGGGATGTATTCATCCTCGTCAATGCTAAGATTGTCAATAAGAGAAAACGAAATGAACTTTTTGTTAATTTCTATCCTATCAATGGTAATAATTGGAACACCATTATCTTTTCGCTTAATATATCTGTCAGTTTGTTCTGCAATAATGAAAAGTGTAGTATAATACTGCTGCCAACTCTCTATACCCCAATTGTCGAATAATACTTCAGTTGCTTTTTTTAGTACTTCATTTGAAGGTATGAATTTGACTAATTGATGAAAATAATACAGTTGCGGTTGTAAAACATTCCTGAAATCATAGTTGTTGCTATCATTTGTCAAAAAGCTATTGAGAAAAATGAGTTCATCAAGTTTGTATTGTTCTTTCTCATGCGTGAAACTAACAATTTTCTCATTTATAGTAAGTACGACCTTGAAAAGAATCAATTCTGCGTCTGTGTCTTCAACATCATTATAGAATTCATCTACTGGTATTGCAAATACCTGCCGCCATAGTTCAAGACTTGTCCTATATGTCAAGACTTCAACCTTTTGGTTTTGATTTAACCCCAATCTTTTATAATATGCCTTGAAAAGCTTGTTCAAATATGGCATATGCCTTTTGCTACTCTCAGAGAACAATGTGTTTTGATTGTCAGGGAAACACATGTTACCGTAATGGAGGCTGAGTATTGCTGCCATTCGAACAAGAGTATTACGGCTAAAGTGCTTTAATGTGGCTCTAATATCAATTGGTTCTTCACCAACAAAGAAAGCACTATATTCTATTATTCTTCTAATTTCAAGCGTGGTCTGCCTCATCATTTATCTACTATGTAATATATCTACTATTACTATTATTGAATATGGAATCTATGGCTTTATTATCGAAACCCAAATCGGAAAGCACACAGCATATAACGAGCCGTCGAACTTTCTGAGATAAATCATGCAGTTCAAAACCGTCAAGAATATGCTTCTTACTTGCCCGTGGCATGTAGTGAGCATAATAATTTCTGGAATCCACCAACTCATCTACATTGATGTCGTCCTTCTTTATACGTAATATTTCTGAAAACTTCTCTATAACGGTCTTCATACGGATATTGATGTTTCCCTTAATCCTTGACCTTATACAATACCCATCAAGTGCTCTTGCCAATATCAGAAAGTCCATATTGCTGAACACTCTTTTCTTTTCCAAACTGTCAACAAGGTTATTCCTCACGGGATACATATCGTTCTTGTCCGAAAACCATGACCGAATTATCTCACCAAACCGATCCTTAATCGCTTCATACCCAAAAAGGAATTGTATTGAATCCACCTTCTCCTTATCTTTTCCTCTCCAATGACTCGAAATGAAAGAGATGGAATGATAATGTTTGTTTCCTTTCCCAAACTCCTGATAATAATCTTCATCATAGAATAATATCTCAGATGCTTCCACGACCCTCAAAGTAGCCATCGAAAGAAATTCATCAAATTGATAGGCATGTGATAGCAACTTATTGAACGACACTGTTTCATCACTTGAAATCTCTAACCAAGTTGACTGCCCTATATTATTATTCAGCAGAGCATGATCACTCGTTAGGCTTGCCCCTGCTTTAAATTTAATTTTGAAACCGTCATCTAGTTTAATCTCATCCAACGTTTTACCACCAACTATGGCGTCAAAGGAAAAACTTATAATCTGTCCATTATGCTCTTTATCATCCAATAACGTTTCCCTCAACATCCCAGGGTGGCACCAATAAGACAATTCTGGATAATGAACCTCCATCCGAAATCGCCCGCCATCATCCATCCCTGTATAATGCCTTCCGATAATGCAGTAAATGCAAGTATATCTGATGATTGGAAATGAACTTGACATATTCATTCTTCCTGATGGATAACATTTCACCAGCGTTACCCGTTTGGCATTCTCTAAAGCTCCGTGGATAATAAGTTCATCCGATTTTTTTAAGAAAGAAACGACAGCATCCTCCTCTTTGTCCAAAGAGCCTATTAGTTCAAGAGAAATGCTTTCTCCTGGCAGATATGATAGCACACCGGCCACCTTATTATCAGGGGCATCTGGTTTCCACCAGTATCCTTTAAACTCAAAGGGGTCACTCAGTTTCATTTTTTTCCAAATCGTTTAAAGTCCACTGATAATTGGGCAGTCTTCCTGGGAGCATGAAATTGTCCTCTATTTTCTGACTTTGCTCAGCATAATGCTTCAAACGGCCAATTTCTAATGAGGCCCAAGTGCTAACATCCGGATTGTAATGTTTTGTTAATGGCTCTATCAGTTCTGCTCTTGTATAGTAGGTTGAAAAAGACCCCGAAAACGAACCCAGTTTGTCACTTAATGCCGCTCTTACAAGTTTGTCGCTTCCGTAGTTGTCAATTATCTCCATTACAGGCGCAGAAAGCTTATCACCGTCAATAAGAGGCGCCAATGACATTACCTTATAAGCCCCTTCTGGATGTGACTTACACCAGTCCATTACCTTCTTCTGGTTTTCCATCCTGAAAATCAACGCAGGGAATGGATTGTGAATCATACTGAATCCAAAGGCAAAGTAAAACTTAATATAGTTATCGTCACTATCTTCACCCGTCATCAGACCAGCCATCTCGTCCCATGTTATGTCAAAATACTTTTCAAACAGAACTTGAAGAACCTTTTCCACCTCATACCTCAAAGAAGGTTGGTCAGATTCAATGACATGTTTAAAAATCCCCTTAGCCAAGGCCTTGGCTAAATCTTTTCGTTCTTCGTTTGAAAGCAAAAACCCTAGGATATGTGAATAATGAGGATTCATAATAAGGGTAGCTGTTTCATCTGCCCTTTTAATCATCTCATCCTCAAATAATTTATCCATCTCGGGATGCTTGACATTATTACTCAGGTACTGTGACATCGCCATGTGCAATGCAACAATAAAGGAATCCGGCAAAGTGGAGACCCGTGCAAGTAGACCTACAGCTTCAGGAGTGCTCAGCCTATCCAGTCGCACATAATGCCAATAAGTGACAAACCATTCTGTATCAGCAATTCTCCTCTGTGCCAAATCGAACAGTTTATCCACGTATGGGTGGTTAAAGTCATAATTTCTTATGGCCACCAACGGGAACAAAAGCCATTGTTTTCCCTTTTCTTCAATAAGTGCAACTATTCGGGCAAACACATCCTCGCTGACATCCTTCACGTAATAAACAAAAATACTATGAGCCCTGTCCTCCATTAAGTCTATTGAGTCTGATACAAAAGTCAGCTGTTCTTCTGGGCTGCTCAGCGATGACAGCTTTATGGCAAAAACTTGTGGCAAAAAGGTCTGCGCTTGAAAAATCCCTTTTAATAGCTCCTTACTATATAGTTTTTGAGCCACTACCTCCTCTGCTATTTTTTCGTATTTCGCATTAACTATATCGGTATGTTCTTTTTCCGACAATCCAAAATAGTCATTACATTCATAGCTCTCCACTTGAGCGAAACGTGTTACTAAATCCGTTTTGCTTAATGTGGTTATTAATTGTTCGATCCTCTGTAAGCGTTGATCGTTCAACTTTATTACCGCATCCTTTCTCGCAAAATGCAATATATGGAGCAAATCATCCCAATCATTGTTAAGTTGGGCTGCAATTATCTCCATTCTAGGCATAATAAGATCAAATAGGCCATAAGCGTTCAATGAACGGAAGTTCGAAGCCAACATCTTGATACTAGCCTCCCGATAGGCCGTATTACCGTCAATCTCTTTTTGCAACAAGTCCAGACAACCTGTAATGTAGTCAATTATCTCTTGGAAATTGGTCGGGTCATAAAATGTGTATGTTTGCTGACCAATAGTCACATCTCCTCCGAAACGGATAAAATTGGCTGTACAGAGTGCCCTGTTCAATGCTTTCATCAATACGGGTTTCTCTTCTTGACTATTCATTTCAGACTTTAGAAAGCTCAATCTGTCAGACAACGAGACAGAGGTGGTGGGCAATCGCACTGGGAACAGCGAAACAAACTGGCCCGTAGCGTTGTTTGATATATGTTCCACTTCCGAACATCCCAATCTTAACATAAGTCTGGCAGCCTTCAAAAAAGTCTCCGGTTTGTAGCACAGTTTCTCTAAAGTCCGCACCAATTCCCTGCGGCCTTCTCTTATTTGTCTCAATTCTTCCAATCCCAACCCACCAAGTGTTTGAAAAAGACTATCACAAACCAAGTCTGGCGCAATGTCCACTAAAGACCGGTATATCTTGGAGCCTACTTCCGTATTTAGGAACTCCTTTTTTGTGAGCAATCTTCCTGGCTGTAGCAGTTCGTTCAACAGCCCCATTACTCGTTCTCCTCCTTCTGTATCTCTAATTTTTTCAAAGAAAGGAGGGACAAGGTTGACTGCCATACCCATTTGACCTAACGTATATATAATGCTCTCAAGCTGCTTGGCCGTGCATTTCTCGAACCATTCATCATTCAGCATCTTTGAAAAGACAGGCGAACGGAAACGTACGAATACACCTACCCTTTGCATAATGTTCCGCTCAAGATATTGGGTAATCAGTGAGTCAAACTTATTAATCAACATAACGGAATCACCGTTCAGCCCCGTTATGTTTTTGTTTAACGCTATGGCTTCTACTTCTTTATGAGCATCTCCATCAAACCCAATTGTTGAGAATAATGATAGTGTGGTAGCAATTATTCTTTCTTCACTTCCTTCCGGTGCAGAAAGGAGGTTGGCAATAAGTTTCCGATTATTGAAATCTCTAATATCACCTGTTTTCTTTATGCCATCAATCGCCTGGACTGCAAACAACGGATTACCGCTGGCAAACTCTTTTATTCTGGCACTTACTTCATCCTGCTTCCCATAAAGTCCTTTGATGATTCCTTCCACCACATCCTCATAAGCGTATTCAAATCTTGATACTGAATAATCTTCACTACTAACAGGTTCTTCTGGATCATCAACAATAGCATACAACCTGTTCTTGGCATTCTTCCGCTTGTAGATTTCTGCGATTTTAGAAAATAGACCTACTTCGCAATTGTCTAAGATTAAAACAACCGCCAGTTGATTTTCTAGTATTTTGGTCGTTGTCTTAATAATCTCTGAATCCGTATTAAGTAGGCAATCACAATACAGTTTGGGAATATCTGACTCCTCTTTCAATAAAGTCTCAATGACCAATCTGGTTTTCCCAACACCGTTCACGCCCAATACTCTCAGGATTCCTTTGTTTTCCGAGATTGCCTGCTTTATACTCTTAAGATTATCGTTAAAAATGAATTTCTTCTGAAACTTTAGCTCTTTAACAACCTGCTCACAATTGTCGAACGGTTTTAACTCTTCGTGGATTTGTTCCAATGCCGCAATAGCTGATTTTCTAATCGCTTTTTTCAGGATATCAACCAAATCATTCTTCACCTTCTCAGCGTCTGGAGCATCATTGGCAGTAAGACAGAAAGTAATAGGTCTACGTTTATCACGGATATCAACAGGTCTCAAATAGTCGTTCTTGCTCACATCGCCAAACACAGTGTTCGCGACATGTATCACTTGCTTATAAGAGAGATGGCCATCAGCACGCCCCAACTCATACATCACGTTTTCGTTGGGACGTTCTCTCAAATCCGGTTGTTTATTAACCCAACGTTGAATCTTATTGAATTGTTTATCTACCGAAATATCCGCTATGAAGATATGACAATGGTCGTTCCTATTCAAGCAAGTGGCAATCATATTTGGTGTGCCAGGTTCACCACCTGTACCTTGAAGGACTTCGAAGTCTACATCCTTCAATTCATTTCTTCCTTTCACCTTATTAGCGGCCTCCTGAATGCACGACAGTATAAACTCTTTATTGTTGAGTTTGTCTGTCTTTGAAGACGTTTGCCAAGAGAAAAAAATATTTAATACGTTTTTCATGCTTTCTTGCTGTATTGTGAAAACTTACATCTGCGAAGTGCTATCGCCTCATCTTCTGCCAACGGGTACTACACTCCATTTTTTGATTCAAATAATTGTATAGTAAAGAAGATCCTCCCGTCTTAATGGAGTGGGCATTTGTTTTGCAAAAATAAGGATTATTTGTTTTTTATGTATTCAGTCGTACAAGTTTTTTCATTCCATGTCTAACGATATATAATACCAAATGCTGTTAGTATTATCCCATTCCACATTTCAGAATTCTCTCAAATATCTTATACAGCTCATTGCAATCAACTATGCTAAATAAGGTGCAAGCATTTAGTCCTCTGAGTACAAAACCGTTCTCTTAAAAAAACAAATAAAAAAAACGGCATTGTAATAATCTGGATTAGACAGTGTGAAATATGTCAAAAACCTTCAATTGCAGTGTTTTGACATTCTCATGTCCTCACATTTTAGAAGTTTATTTCAGCGAAAACACTCGTTATAATAGCTCAATATTCTCAAACGTCACATTCCAATTCAAATCATCATCTACTATAATGTCTGGCAACAAAAAGTCCTCAGGTTTCACCTCAGGAAACTTGTCAAACAATGTTTCATCCTTGAAGATTTCAAGAAGCTTGTCATCGCTTACCCTGAGTTTGCTGCGAATTCGCTTAAAAAAGCTGATTTCCGAATACTCAATCTTTTTGTCTGCCTCAATCATTTTGATGGCAATTTTTGCAAGATCCAATTCTTGTTGTTCGGTAAGCTGCGCATTGACGATGTTATTAATGTATCCAGCCAAGAAACTAAGTCCTTGGTCATTTATCTCAGCAACATATTCATTGAGCTGTTTCTCGATTTCAAGTCCTTCAAATAAGGATGAACTGGTAGCAAAGTGTTTTACTAGTTCGAGTTCCTCATTTGCGATCTCGCCATCGCACGCCATGCAAGCGAAGGCGGTTTTTAGGTATAATTCTCCTGTATTCATAGCTAATTATTTAAATCCTATCGGTTTTCTTTCCGGCTTCTTTTCAGCGATGCCTTCAAAATTATCCCTTAGGATATTGTATTGATTAATTTGTTCAACACTTAAAGAAGGCTTTTTATTCTTGATGGTTTCTTCGAGAATCTGCATCGTGATCTTTTCTTTTCTATACAAAGCTTGTCTTGCAGCATCATCAACAATCAATTGAATGTCCGCAGAAACAAAGTTTTCGGTCATTCTGGATAACTTCTCATAATCAATCCCAAAGTCCAAAGCCTTGCGATTTTTTAGATACATTTCGAACAATAGTTTTCTTGCAGTGAAATCAGGCGGCCCAACATAAAAATGCTTTTCCAATCGTCCAGCTCGAAGAATTGCAGTATCAATCTTTTGGGGAAGATTGCTTGCTCCAATAACAAATACGCCTTTTTCGCCCGTTCTATCCATTTGTGAAAGCATTTCGTTGACAGCACTTTCCGCCATTTCATGAATATCAGCATTGCGATCTGGAACAAGCTCATTTATTTCATCTATGAAAATTATGGTAGGCGCATTTTCATAAGCTTCTTCAAACATGGCCTTGATGTTTTCCTGCGTTGCGTTCACATAACGGCTTTTCAAGTCAGCTGGGGTTTTTACCAAAAAATTAAAACCAACTTCTTCAGCAAACTTTTTTGCAAAATAAGTTTTGCCACAGCCTGGAGGCCCATAAAGGAGCATGCCATTCGGTATAGTAATACCATACTCTTTATATTTTTCCACATTGTTTAAAGCATCGATGACTTCCAAACGCATCTGTTCCTTCAATTCATCCATACCAGCAACATCAGCGAAACCACTACCTGTTTTAGGCCGTTCTGTATCTTTCCGTTTTGGCATGGCCTTGCTTTTTTCAGGCAATGCCTCTACAGTCATTTCGTTATTCAATGCCTTGATAAAATCATCAGCACTTTTAAAACGATCATCCACGTTATTAGCAAGGGCTTTTCGGAGTGTATTCTCCAACTTTTCATCCAATCCAGGTTTGTCTTTTATTAGCATGGGCAAAGTTTTTTGCCTCTCATTCATAATGACATCAACAATTGAAATCCTATCCGTTTGATATTGTGGAATGCTTACATAATACGGCGGCAGGCCAAACAAAAGATGATACAGCATTGCGCCAACAGAATATAGGTCAGATTGAACAGTAAAAATGCCATTAAATGCCTCCGGCGCCATGTAATAAGGATTCAAGCCATCTTTCTTAAATGAACTTCTGCTTTGAGTTAGGAAACGAGCATAACCAAAATCAATGATTTTTGGAGTATTACTCTTCATGTCAAGCATTACATTTTCAGTTGTAAGTTCATTGTGAATTATCGGGGTAGAAAGACTATGAAGATACTTAACGCCATTTAGCACACCTACGACATATTGTTTGGCATCATATACAGAACAACCTCTTTCTCGCCCCGTCTTCTGTGCCAACGTTTCACCGCTAATAAAATCATATACAATGTAAACCATCTTTTGGCCGTTCACCATCAACTCCCCACTATCTTGATAATGCGTTAGATTAGAATGATTAAGCTGCTTGGAAATCACAAGTTCCAAAACTTCACCATTTTCATCAAATTGTGTATGATTAAGCTTCGAATAGTTCAATAGCTTTAGAAAATAGTTTTTTCCAGAAACATCCTTAACGCGATATGTTTCGGCATAATTGCCATCCTTAATTGGAAAAGCAACGGCATATGGCCCAATAGCCTGTTGTTTTGAGAGTGTTGGCATAGTAAAACAAGATAAATCAATTTATATCAAAGCAAAAGAAGCCCAATAAAAGCCGATGAAAAAACTACTAAGGCAATCAACGCACCTAAACAACCCTGTTTTGGCGGATTTGCCTCTTTTTTAAGAGCATCCATATTAAGCCGTTCAATTTTTCCACCAACTCTTTTCCCTTGATAGTATTCAAGAATGACCTTCTTAAACTCAACCCAATCAGCGATTCTTGGTGCAGTTGCATAATAGCTATTGGCACCAAACATCGTTGCATAATCACGGGCATCAGAATCTATCCCTGGATCATGTTGTGGCTCCCACCAAACGGCAAATCCAGCCTTGACATCCACATACATGAAAGGGTATGGAGCCTTGAACGAGAAACCACAATGAGGGCATTGGGGTACATTTATTTGGTCATTCAATACCATATTGCGATTTACTTCGTGCTCACCCCATATTGTCCTAAACAACTTCACAGGGTATACTTTGCCACAATTTGGGCATCTTATCGTTGCATCAACTTGCTTACTCATAGCATTTTCAAATTAAAAACAAACACACTGTTGAAATAACAAATAATGCAATCACCACCATGCAACCTTGATTCTGTT
>Ga0310694_10003275_pt1 | contig 15936 bp, 11 predicted proteins | sample 174DNAGHGhighgp2_FD_203884 | JGI IMG/M metagenome (GOLD analysis project Ga0310694, IMG submission 203884) | Sheep rumen microbial communities from Palmerston North, Manawatu-Wanganui, New Zealand - 1742 DNA GHGhigh gp2 (v2) (version 2) | ecosystem: Host-associated > Mammals > Digestive system... | reverse complement strand
CTATAAAATCCTGCAACTAATTGAAAATCAATAGTCAAATTTTGAAATGTTGGAATTTTTCAATGGATTCCCGAAGTCAGGAAAAAAAGGGCTCCGCATGGAGCCCCCTGTTGAAGATTCAAGCTATGGAAACCGCATCACATGATGCCGTCTTCCCGGAGTTTCAGTTGCCATTTCCAGGCTGAGGCGAGCACATCCTCGAGGGGTGTGTCGGCCTTCCAGCCAAGCACCTTGTTGGCCTTGTCCACATTGCCCCATACCTTCTCGATGTCTCCCTCCCTGCGGGGAGCGAAGGTCCAGTTGAGTTTCACACCGGTGGCCTTCTCGAAGCCCTGCACCACTTCCAAGGTGCTGAGGCCTCTGCCCGTACCGATGTTGAACACCTCCACGGGGTCGGTGTCCTGCTCCAGCACTCGTGTCATGGCTGCCACATGGGCCTTGGCCAGGTCCACCACATAGATGTAATCGCGGATGCACGTGCCGTCGGGGGTGTTGTAGTCGTTGCCGAACACCTTGAGTTGCTCCCTCACGCCGATGGCCGTCTGTGTGACAAAGGGGATGAGGTTCATGGGCACGCCCAAGGGCAGTTCGCCAATCAATGCCGACGGGTGTGCTCCGATGGGATTGAAATAGCGGAGGATGACCGACTTGATGTTGGCACCGCTATGGATGTAGTCCTGTATGATTTCCTCATTGATCTGCTTGGTGTTGCCGTAAGGACTGAGCGCCTTCTGGATGGGGGCCTCTTCAGTCACCGGGAGGTTTTCTGCCGACGGCTGTCCGTAGACGGTGCAACTCGAGGAGAAGATGATGCCCTTCACCCCGAACTCCGGCATCAGTTCCAGCAGGTTGACGAGACTGTTGATGTTGTTCCTGTAATAAAGCAGTGGTTTCTCCACGCTCTCACCCACCGCCTTGCTGGCAGCGAAATGGATGATGCCGCAGATGCCGGGATATTTGGCGAACACCGCCTTCAGTGCGTCGATGTCACAGCAGTCCACCTGCTCGAAAGCCGGGCGTATGCCAGTGATTTTCTCTATGCCATCCACTACTTCGATTTTGGAGTTGGAAAGGTTGTCCACGATGACGACATCGTAGCCAGCCTCTTGCAGTTCTACGGTGGTGTGGGAACCGATGAAGCCCGTGCCACCCGTAACAAGGATTTTCTTTTTCATTTTTTTTTATTTAGGTATTTCTTTTTTATGGAGTTAAAGAGGAGTTAAAGGGGAGTTAAAGAGGAGTTAAAGGGACGTATGTTCTTTTTGAAGGAGTTAAAGGGACATTTGTTCTTTTTTATGGAGTTAAAGGGGAGTTAAAGGGACATTTGTTCATTTTCATAGGGAGTTAAAGGGACATTTGTTCACTTTCTGAGGAACCTATTTCTTCTGCCACGGCGATGTCCATGCCGCGCCAAAGGATGACGAGGCGGTGAAGCCGGGTGTGGCCGATGGTGCGCTCCACCCCGACGCTCTCGGCATAGCGTGTGATCTGGTCGATGGCCTTCTCTCGGGCTGCCGCCACCTCGGCGTCGGAGGCTTTCGAGGGGAGGTATTTCAACTCCAACACATAACTGTGCTCGATGTCGGGGTAGATGCCGAGCATGGGCTGCAGGTAGATGTCGGCATAACCGCCGACCTCCACCTCGCCGTCTGCCACAGGCTTGCGCGACTTCACGCCGGCATCCAGTTCCGAGATGGGCAGATAGATTTTGCCCATGCAGGTCTGCGACAAGGTGAAGCCATGAACGAAAGCCTCGCCCTTCTGCAGGTCACGCTGGGCGGCAAAACGCTTCAACGTGGCGGAGATGTGCTCGAAGAAGGGACGCCAGTCGCCATCAAGTGCCATATTCTCCATCAGATAGCTACGCATCTGTTCTTCTATGGACAGGTCGTTCTCACGGTAGGCGGCGGTCAGGTAACCGTACATCTGCTCGCGCACCACCTGGTTGGGGATGCGGAACACGATGCCTTTAAGCCCTTTTTTGCCCGCGATGGTAAGCAGTCCGAAATAGTAGAGCAACGACACGAAGTTGTCGGGGTCGGCGATGCCCTCGGATGGGAACGATTCCTTCAACTCGGAAGTGATGCTGCCCGTCTCGACGATGTGCTGGATGACCGTCGCGTCGTTCTCAAACGCCTTGTCCTTGCGGATGAGCATACGCAACTTGTTGTAGTCGGTGCGGATGTTGTTGTCGAGCATGTTTTCCGGCTGTTGGCATCCATTGTCGATATATCTGTCGATGAAATAGAGCACCATATCGCTGTTGTACATAGGCGATTGGTCTATACATTTCACAGAGAAACAGTAGTTGTCATACCAGGGCTTCATGATTTCCAACAACTCGTCGGTGGAGTGGCGGAAGGGATGGAACTGCCGGTAGTAGTCGAGCATCTCACGAACCTCCTCCTCGGTGAAGCCCACCATGGCGTTGAATTTGGCGTTCATAGTGTAATTGGTGCCGATGTTGAAGCCGCTGGTCAGGTCGTCCATCGTCACGGGGCTGACACCAGTGATGAAGAGGCGCTTGATGGCACTGTCGGTGCCGCCCTTGATGGTGTTGAAGAAGGCACGATAGGCTCCCTTGCCATGGGTCTCGGCCTTGTAGGACTGCTCTATGGAAGGGTCGGAGAGGATGATGTTGGTGAAGTGGTCGTATTCATCGATGAAGAGGTAGATTTGTTGACCTACTTCATTGCAGAGACGCACAAGGGCGGCCAACTGGTTGGCAGCGCCTTTCTCTGCGCGGAGCAACTCAAGGGCGTTGGCCGGCAACAGGCTGTCATAGTCTCTTATAAATCCCTCGAACTGTATGCGGCAATAACCATCCATACGCTCCTTATACCCTTCCAAATCGCCCGAGAAGACGGAGAAGTTAAGGTATAGCACCAGATAGGTGTTGTGTGCCTCGGTGGTGTGCTGGCCAATCCACAGGTCGCCAAAAAGGCGGTCGAAAAGCGGTGCTTTACGGATGTCGTAGTACTGACGAAGCATGTTCATCATCAGCGACTTGCCGAAACGGCGCGGGCGGATGAAGAAAAAGAAACGGTTGGCCGCCTCTATCTCGGGGATGAAACGGGTCTTATCCACATAGTAATAATTACAAAGGCGCACGTCCTCCCAATTCTGCATCCCATAGGGTATTCGCTTTGGCTTCTGCTGCTCCATAGTTGTCGTCTCTTGCAATTTTTCTGCAAATATAGCAAAAGCCGAGTGCAAAACAAAAAGAATGGCAAAGTTTTTATTTGGTTTTCAACTTCATATTTCATACTCACAATCCTATGACACACAGAAACACAGAGTTTTTCTCTGTGTTTCTGTATTAACAAACAATGGAATGAGTTGAAGTATCATATCCTTTCTGTTTCACCTTGATTGTCTTGCTGCTATTGTTCTGAATGTGCAAATTCACTTCAAGAGGTAAAGCTCCAACAAAAACGTATCAAAAACTCCGTCCCCATGATTCATTTTCATTCAAGCAAGCATAAAACTTGCAATTTGTTGGGAAAACATCATTGAGTATGGAAATAACTTGAGCCTCTCATCCTCCTTGAACTCCTCGAACCTCTTGAGCTCCCCCCTCCTATGGTGCGTCTGCTTTCCTATTGGCGACATACACACCCACGAGGATGAGTGCACTGCCGGCATAGGCCATGAAGGTCATTGGTTCATCAAGGACCAACGCGCTGGCCAGCACCGTGGTGATGGGATTCAGGTAGATATAGTTGCTGGTGGACAAGACACCGATTTTCTTCACGGTGGCATTCCACCACATGAAACAAAGGAAGGAGGCAACCAGGGAAAGGAACAGCAAGTTGAGCCCTACTGCAGGCTGCAGAAGTCCTTCAAGTGGAAAATGCCAAGGCTTGAAAAGAAACAGTGGAAGTACGGTCACAATGCCATAGAAAAACACCTTGCGGGTGATGAAAGCGGCAGTGTAACGGGAGGAGACTTTCTTGATGATTATGCTATAGACCGCCCAACTGAAAGCAGCGGTCAGAGCCAGTATGTCACCTAATGGATTCAGTTGAAGTACGAAATGACCATTATAGATGACCATGCCCACGCCCACCAAGGCCGTGATGGAACCTAACACCAGAGGAACCGTAGCCTTCATGTTTTTCATGAAAAAGAAGGCAAGGAGCATCGTAAGGAGGGGGGCGGTGCAGACAATGAACGCCACGTTGTTGACATAGGAGTATTTGATGGCCGTGTTTTCCGCCACAAAATACAACGTCCCCCCAAGAGCCCCCAGGAGAAAGAACAACCCCTCATCGCCCCATGACTGCGAGAGCACCTTCCGGGGAGAGATTGTCCATATGCAGAGATAGGCCACGATGAAACGCAGTAGATAAATCTCCATCGGCTGCAAACCATGTTGCAGCAGCACTTTCGTATTGACAAACGTCACTCCCCATATCGCGATGGTCAATATGGCCAGTAAATGATATCCTATATGCCTCATTATTCATCGTCACGGCTTCTCTTGCCGCCATCTTGAAATTTGAGGACAAAATTAGTAAAAAAAGAGGTTAAATGGTAACTCAGCGAATAAATTTTTCAACACGAATTTCCACGAATCATCCATTAATTGTCTATAATTGTCTTTGTATGAAAACAAAAAATGGCCCATTTGCTTTGCATTCCACTCGGTTTGCACTATCTTTGCTTGGGCGAAGATAGGCTGCACCTCGGGAATGAAAGCAAAAACTTCGTCTTTTGCTTTGCATTCCACTCGGTTTGCACTACTTTGCTTGGGCGAAGATAGGCTGCACCTCGGGAATGAAAGCAAAAACTTCGTCTTTTGCTTTGCATTCCACTCGGTTTGCACTATCTTTGCGGTAGTATTACCTTTGATGCCATGAGAATGTCGAGAAAAATCAAAGCCATTGTTCTTTTCCTGCTCGTTGTCCTGACTGCTGCCGCTCAGGAGCAACGTCCTTGGGAAGTCTTGCTCGGCGAACTGTCCACCCAGGAGGATGTGGAGAGTGCGGAATGGGAGGACACCTACGAGATGCTCTGCGACCTGGAGCAACACCCCCTCGACATCAACACCGCCACACGCGAACAACTGCTGCAGTTCCCTTTCCTCACCGAGCAACAGGTGGAGGACCTGCAAGTCTATATCTATTATTATGGTGGAATGAAGACGTTGGGCGAACTGGCGATGGTGACATCGATAGACTACCATACCCGCTGTCTCCTTACCCATTTCGTCTATTGCGGCGAACAGAAGCCTCGCACCACGCCACGTTGGAGCGACGTGCTGAAATACGGGCGTCACGACGTGGTGGCCGACTTCAACATCCCCTTCTATGAGCGACATGGCGACAAGAAAGGCTATCTCGGCTATCCCTACCGCCACACCGTGAGGTACAACTTCAGTTATTCCGACCGCCTGCGCATAGGACTGCTCGGCGCACAGGATGCCGGCGAACCCTTCTTTGCCAACAAGAACAGCATGGGCTATGACTATTACTCCTTTTTTGCAGAAGCCCACCGACTGGGAAAAGTAAAAACCCTTGTGGTAGGACGCTATCGCACCTCCTTCGGCATGGGACTGGTGATGGGCAACAGTTTCAGCACGGGGAAGATGTCGGTGCTCTCCTCCCTTGGCTACAAGGCCGACGGTCTGCGGGCACACACCGCCCGCACCCCCGGCAATTACCTGCAAGGCACTGCCGCCACGGTGGAGGTGGCACAGGGGTTGGAACTCACAGCCTTCGCCTCCTACCGCAAGGTGGACGCCACGTTGGGCAAGACCGACTCCATCGACACCTCCTCCCCCATCTCCTCCATCGTCACCGACGGCTACCATCGCACCGCCACTGAAATGGCAAAGAAGAACAACTCCTCTGAAACCACGGCGGGCGGCCATATCGCCTACCGCTTCAATGGATTCCGCATAGGAGCCACCGTCGTCAACACCACCTATGACAAGGCGCTCGCCCCCGACACGTCGGTGACCTACCGCCGCTATTATGCCATGGGAAAGAACCATTGGAACGTCAGCGCAGACTATGGCTACACCGGTCACCTCTTTTCCTTCCACGGAGAGACGGCAACGGGCGGCTGCGGCGCCATTGCCACCACCAACGCCTTGGCCTTCACGCCATCGTCGCAACTGTCGCTGATGGCACTCTATAGATTCTATGGGAAGAAATACAATGCCATCCGCGCCAACGGCTTCAACGAGGGTGGCAGGGTGCAGAACGAAAGCGGCGTGTATGTAGGGGTCAAATGGCAGGCCACCCGTCAACTGCAACTGATGGCCTACACCGACTACGCCTACTTCCCATGGGCGAAATACCAGGCGAGCGTGTCGTCGGACGCATGGGACAACCTCGTACAGGTGCGCTACGCCACCGACAGGGTGTCGCTCACCGCCCGCTATCGAGTGAAGATGCGAGGATATGACAATACGGAACAAACGGCCATGCTCACGAAGACCACGCATCGCGCTCGCCTCAGTGGCACGGTGAATGCAGGCAATTGGCGCATGGGTGCCAATATGGACTTGGCGTTCTGCGACTTCGAGCAACAGAGCATGGGATGGATGGCATCGGGAAGTGCCGGTTACACACACCATTGGCTGCGACTGACAGGCAACATCGGCTACTTTCACACCGACGATTACGACAGCCGTGTCTACGCCTACGAACAAGGGGTGATGTACGCCTATTCCTATCTTTCCTTCGAGGGTGAGGGTTTGCGGTGCTCCGTGTCGGCTCGTGCCAGTCTCGGAAGCGGTCTCACCCTCGTGGCGCATCTTTCCACCACCAAATACTTCGACCGCGACCACATCTCAAGCAGTTACCAGCAAATCGACCACTCCTCAAAGACAGACCTCGCCCTGCAACTCAGATGGAGGTTCTAGGGATACTAGAAACCCTAGGGATACCAGGAAAACCTACCTTAAAAATTTCGCTAGCGACGACCCGATTTGCTTCAGCCCCGTCTTCACACTCTTGGCATTTTCCTTGGCACCTTTGAGCGAGGAGTGCGTATGGTCATGGTTGAAAAAAGCAGCCACTTTCTTCTCACCCATCTTGTCGTATTTGTCGGCGGTGATGTTGTGGACGTCGATGAACTCCACGCCTGTTTGCTCCACCACCTCACGAAACCATTTTCCATAGGAGTCGTTGCGCCGCTCGATGTGTCCGTCGCGCCATATGTTTCTCGGTGTGAGCGAGACGAGGATGGGTGTGGCGCCTTTCTCACGGACATCGTTGATGAACTTCCGCAGATACCATCCGAAAGAATAGACCACCTCGTACCTGCCGTTGGACTTAAGTTTGTAAACATGGCAGGTATCAGCCGTTCCGGTGATGTCGGCCCTTTCCTTGAGGCTGTCGATGGCTCCCACGTCATTGTGTCCGAACTGAATGAGTACGTAGTCGCCCGGCTGTATGCTGTTGTACACCTTGTCCCACCGTCCCTCGTTGAGGAAGGTGCGACAGGAGCGTCCCGCCATGGCGCAGTTGGCCACGGTGATTTTCTGCGGGTCGAAGATGTCGTAGGCCACGGCCCCCCATCCCCACATGCCATCCTTGTCCTTGTCGGCGTTTTTCACCGTACTGTCGCCGGTGAGGAACACCACCGGCTTGCCTTCCTCCCTCTCCACCTCTGCCGTGGGTGGTTCCACTCCGACGAGGCACGATTTGAGGAAGGCTATCCACGGATGGTCGCAAGCAGCAATTCCCTCGGCGGCACTTCGGGCGTTGAGCACCGCCCCGAACTTGCTGGTGTGTATCTTGTCGCCGAAGAAATGGTAGTTCATCTTCTCCGGTCCAAAAGTTTCGAGTTTGCGTGCGGAGATGTCGTTGAGGTCGATGTACGGCACCTGTTGTTCTTCCGCCACGAGGCGGCACCACTCACTGTGTGGCTTCCTCACCACGTGCCCGTCCTCCCATGCGTTTCTCGGCGTGAGCGACATCAGCACGGGGAAGGCTCCGGCGGCACGCGTCTCGTTGATGAACCGTCTGAGATATCCTCCATAACTATAGACATCCTCAGCGCGGTAGGTGGTGTCGCCCTTGTTGATTTCCTGCACGTTGACATGTAGCACGGTGTCCTTGTCCACCCCGGGAATGCTGGCCCTCGCCCTTCCTGTGTCGTATGGTCCGTTGTCGTTGTGTCCGATGCTGATGATGACCCAGTCGCCAGGTTTGAGCGCCTTGCGGATGTCGGGCCAGAACACCCGATAGAAAGAGCGGCTGCTGGTGCCCCCCAAGGCTTGGTTTTCCACGGTGATTTTCTCTTTGTCGAAGAAATCCTCGGCATAGTATCCCCAGCCCCACTGTCCGTTGTTGCCATTGCCCAAAGTCCCGTTGCGCATGGTGCTGTTTCCCACGAGGAAGAGCACGGGGTTGGAGCCACGCCGGCTGCTGCCGGGCACGACACGTGCTTGCCTGACTTTTTCAAGGCTGTCGATGGTGTTGTCCACCACTTTGTTCACGTCTTCCACGCCTTGTGGTTTCACCTGTGCGGTCAAGTTGAGGGTGAGGATGAGGGCAAGAGCCGTCAAGAGGAGACTTTTTTTCATAGATTGCGGGGATAGGAGGTTTTTATTATAGGAGGTTTTAGGAGATTATAGGAGATTATAGGAGATAATAGGAGGACTTAGGAGGCCCTAGGAAAACTAGGAATACTAGGAATACTAGTGATACTAGAAATCCCGGGGCCTCTATGATCACTCAAAGGTGCAGGGCAATGCGAGGAGCTGATACATCATGGTGCGAGCCATACGGATGTGCCCGTTGTCGTTGGGATGGAGTTCGTCTTTTTCATTGTGGCAATAGACGGAATGCTCCTTGACAAGAGGGTAGAAACCGCAAGTGGCGTTGAGGTCGATGACGGGTACGGCCCAGATGTTGGCAGCTTCCTTTACACTCTCCACATAGGCATCAATCCACTCCCCAATCTCGTTTGTATATGCCTCAGTGGGTTGGATGTTCTTCTCGTTGCCATAGAAATATCCGCGATGGATGGGAGTGATGAGCACCACCTGCTTGGTGGGGAACATCTCCTTGATTCGCTGCATGGCGATGTTGATGCGCCCACGATAGGTGTCTTTGTTCATCGACGGCGTGCGGTGCCTTCTCAAAGCCATCGCCTTGGGGCGGTGGACGGCAGCCTCCACGGAATCCTCCGTGACGGCATACCATTCCCCTATGGGAACGGCGGCATTGAAGTCGTTGGTTCCGATGAAGATGAGGATGGCGTCGAAGTCGTCGCCATGCTCAGCCTTCAACTTTTCCGCCTGGTTGGGTATGTCGTTCCACTGCCTTCCACTGACAGCATAGACGAAAGGTTCGATGCCGAGCCAGTCCTGCAGCCAGTTCCACCATTTGCGTTGCGACCCGCTGTTTCTCGGGTCAGTGATGCTGTCTCCGAAATAGGCCACTCGTTTTCCCTGCCATGGATGTTGGAACAACGCCTGTGCATTGACGGGAAGGTTGATGGTGATACACATCGTGACCAAGACGAGAGCCATCCTTTTCAATATCGGCGATGATGTCATGGCAACTCAGGTTTCTGTGGTTTTTGTGATGGCGGGTCGATGTCGATGTTGATGTCAGCGCGCCTAACCTCTTCGTTGATGGCTTCCCTGCTGGGCAGTTCTGCTTTCTTGGGCTTGGTCTCTTGTGTGGACTTCTTTGACTTGTTATCTTCCACCTGTTTCTTCGGTATGCTTTCCCATTCAGCTTCAGTCATACCGCTCACCTTGTTACCATTGGTGTCGTATTTGGCCGTGCGCCCCGATGCTTGCACCGTGTATCCGTCAGTCTCTTGTTTGACAGCTCCCCTGTCGATGTATTCCAACGTCGGGCTGTCAGGGTCGGTGCCCAATCGGTAAAGTCCGAACTCCGAGTTGGCGGCGTTGCGGGCAGCGATGATGATGATGTAGTTCTTGTTGGGGCTGCAATATGCGTTTTGGACTCCGCTTCCTTTGAAATCAACGACAGCCTTGGCGTTGAGTTCATTCAGGTTGAATTCATTGGTAGACTTGTCCTTGGCATCGAAGATGTACAAATGGTTGTCCTGGAGGTAGTACAAGCAATGCTTGTCCTTGTCGGGGAATTTGGCCACGACGGTTGTAGAGCGAAGGATGAGTTTGCCCTCCACGCTGTCGAGCACCTCCTTCATCGTGTTGTCCACGGAGTTGGCAAGTCTGAATGTCCCTTGGTCCATGGAGCTTTTTGCGATGTATAGTGCGAGGACGATGATGGAAAGGATGGTGATGACAGAAGCAATCAAGATGGTGGAGCCGGAATACTTGCTTTTGATTTTCTTCTGGTATTGTTTCTTCACCTTATCCTTGTCTTTCTTGAGATGGTCGATGTATTTGCCCAACCTCCCCTCTTCCTTCTCTTTCTCAGAGGAATGCTCTTCTTCCTTCTTGTCGGAGGAAGATTCCTCTGCTTTCTTGTCGGAGGAGGGTTCCTCTTCCACGTCTTCAGGTTCGTATGTCGGCACCACCTCTTCCTCGATGTCTTCCTGTTGCGGTTTCTCGTCGATGGAAGTGAAATGTGTCTCTGCCTTGCAGTAGGGACATACTTGTGCGTACATAAAGATATCTCGCCCGCAAGCGGGGCATTTCCTTGTTTTGCTCATAGTGGCATTCTGTTGTGTTGCAAGCTATTTGTTGAGTTTCCAAGTCACACCGTCCTTGGTGTCCTTCACTTCGAATCCGGCAGCGGTGAGTTCGTCGCGTATCAAGTCGCTGGTGGCCCAGTCCTTGGCAGCCTTGGCCTTCGCCCTCAAGGCGAGCACCATGTCGACAACTTTCCCGTATGCCTCCTCGCGTGCATCGCTGGAGTTGCCTTTTTCCGGTCTTAGTCCAAGGAGGTCGAAAGTGAAGAGTTGCATGGTCTCAGAGAGTTCCTTCAAGTCCTCGGTGCTGATGTTGGCCTTGTGGTCGAGGATGATGTTGATGTGATGGCATGCCTCGAAAAGGTGGCTGATGACCATGGGTGTCTGCAGGTCGTCGTTCATGGCGTCATAGCACTTCTGCCTCAATGCCGCCACCAGTTTGTGCGTGGCTTGGTCTGACTCTTTGGCGGGCTGTATGCGTGCCATGTCGCTGATGCCATCGAGGAGCCTCTCAAGTCCCTTCTCGCTGGCCTTTAGTGCCTCGTTGGAGAAGTCCACGGTGCCCCTGTAGTGTGCAGAGAGGATGAAGAACCTGATGGTCATGGGCGAGAAAGGCTGTGTGAGCGTGGGATTGTTGCCGGTGAAGAACTGCTCCAGTGTGATGAAGTTGTTGAGGCTCTTTCCCATCTTCTGCCCATTGATGGTGATCATGTTGTTGTGCATCCAGTATTTCACCATCTGCTCGCCCTGGCTTGCCACAGCTTGTGCTATCTCGCATTCATGGTGCGGGAAGATGAGGTCCATGCCTCCACCATGGATGTCGAACTTGGCTCCGAGATATTTCCTTCCCATGGCGGTGCACTCGCAGTGCCATCCCGGGAATCCATCGCTCCACTCGCTAGGCCATCGCATGATGTGTTCGGGCTGTGCCTTCTTCCACAGGGCGAAGTCGGCTTGGTTGCGCTTCTCCCCCACCCCGTCGAGTTCACGGCTGGCATTGATGACATTGTCGAGGTTGCGCCCGGAGAGTATGCCGTAGCCATGTTTCTCGTTGTATTTCTCCACGTCGAAATAGACACTTCCGTTGCTCTCGTAGGCGAAACCGTTGCTGAGTATTTCCCTGACGAGTTGTTGCTGCTCCATGATATGGCCTGTGGCGTGTGGCTCGATGCTTGGCGGGAGCACGCCGAGGGCTTCCATGGCCTGGTGGTAACGATTGGTGTAATATTGTGCTATTTCCATCGGCTCGAGTTGCTCGAGTCTTGCCTTTTTGGCTATTTTGTCATCGCCCTCGTCGGCATCGTGCTCAAGATGCCCCACATCGGTAATGTTGCGCACATAACGCACCTTGTAGCCGAGGTGCTTGAGGTATCTGAAAAGAATATCGAACGTGATGGCGGGCCTGGCGTGTCCCAGATGCGGGTCTCCATAGACGGTTGGGCCGCACACATACATGCCCACGTTGGGAGCGTGTAGGGGCACGAACGGTTCCTTCCTCCTGGTGAGCGTATTGTAGATGGTCAATGTCTGCTGCATAACTTCAAAACTGTAAATCACGGCAAAGTTAGTGCATTTATGCGATATATCAAAGAAAACCCGCCAAATCATGCTTTTTTTCATGATTTTGGCAGAGAAAAATTTTCATTTTTGATTTTTCATTTTTCATTTTTCTATACACTTTTTTGATAATGCGCCGGTATCTTTTTACAAATTTTGTGGTGCTGCTGCATAAGAATTGAAAAAAATACCTATTTTTGCAACTGCATAGCGCAAATGAACAGCAATATTCATCAACCAATCTCTCAAAGAAAATGAACAAGGATCTTTTATCTGTTTCCAAGTATTTCAACAAGGTCTCTATCACCTTCATCGTCACGCTCTTTGTTTCGCTCGCCAGCCAGGCGCAGCCCGATGAGATGACTCGTGAAGGCATGGCGCGCATGTCGTGCACCAGCATCATGGTGGGGAAGGCTGCTTCTGCCGATGGTTCCGTGATCACCTCACACACCTGCGACGGATGGTACCGCACATGGATGGAGGTGGTTGCAGCCAAAGACCACGACCCAAACAACCGAGCGGACATTTACAAAGGCAAGAACAACACTGAGAGCGTGGACGACATGACGGGAGTGGAAGTGAGGGGCAGCATCCCGCAAGTGCCCCATACCTTCCGTTACCTTTACACTGCCTACCCCTGCCTGAACGAGAAGCAATTGGGCATAGGCGAGACCACCATCACCGGCCGAAAAGAGTTGCAGAACAAGGATGGGTTGTTCTTGATAGAGGAATTGGAGCGCATCGCCTTGGAACGCTGCTCCACTGCGCGCGAGGCCATCCGCACGATGGGCGACCTCGTGAAGCAATATGGTTACGGCGACACCGGCGAGTGCCTCACCATCGCCGACAAGAACGAGGTGTGGATTTTCGAAATCCTGGGCGAAGGCAAGAATGCCATCGGCGCCGTGTGGGCTGCCGTGCGCATCCCCGACAACGAGGTGAGCGTCTCTGCCAATGTAAGCCGCATCTCGACCATCAACCTCAAAGACCCCGACCATTACATGGCCTCCGACAACGTGTTCGACGTGGCGAAGAAGATGGGATGGTGGGATGGCAATGAACCTTTCTGCTTCTGGAAGGCGTATAGCGGCGGCAACTATAACAACGAAGTGAAGAACTACAGCGTGAGGGAGCATTTCATCCTCGACGCCCTCGCCCCTTCACTCCACCTGAGCGACACCGTGACCAACCTGCCACTGAGTGTCAAGCCCGACAAGAAAGTGAGCGTGGAACAAGTGATGCATCTTCTTGGCAGTTATTACGAAGGCACTGACAAGAACCTCAGCAGAAGGCTCAAGTCGCCAGTGGCAAACCCTTGGATGCAGTCAGATGAAATCAGGATGTACAAGGCGATGGGTGACTCCTTGATGAACAACATCCGCACGGTCAGCGTACCGTGGTGCGCCTACAGCACCGTGATACAGTTGCGCTCATGGCTGCCCGACGAGGTGGGGGGCGTCGTGTGGATGAGCCTCGACAACCCAGGCGAGAGCCCGCGATTCCCCATCTTCAGCGGCACGACGAAACTGCCGACAATGCTGAGCATCTGCGGACAGCACAGCGAGCGCGACGATGCCGCATTGTGGCACTACCGCAAGGCCAATCGGCTCGCAACAGTCAGATGGGGCATCTACCGCAAAACGTTGGAACCCTTGCGTGACTACTTCATCGAAAAGGGGATGCGCGAACTGCCTTTCGTGGAACAAACCTGGAAGAAACTTCACGACAGCGACCCCGAGAAAGCCGAGGAGATGCTCAACGGCTACACCGCCGACTTCTTCGGCGCCACCGTACAAAGATGGGACGAGATGGCACGCAAGCTGTGGCGCCAGTCATGGTCCGGATGGTGATGAATGAAGGTGTCGGCGTCATCAAAAACGAAAAATCAGCAACGTTACATCTCTGTAAGCTGCTGATTTTCCTTGTGGACCAGGTAGGGCTTGAACCTACGACCTCCAGATTATGAGTCTTTTCCATAGTGATTTTATGAAATTTCAAAAAATTCTAAATATCGGTAAATAAATGAGTTACAAATTTTGTGGTTTGCAGAAAATGTGGTAAATTTGCACCGAATTTAGAGGTCTATGTTCACCTCATGTTCACCAAAATCTATTTGAAAACATCGATAAATAAAGGGTTTAGCTATGCCAAAAAAGAAGTTCATGTTCACCGAATCGGCAGATTTAGCCAATTTCAACTACAAGGGGATCTATGTGTCACTTACTATTGATATACGCAAGTGGGCTGTAACAAAACGCGATGATGCTGGTCGTCCGACAGAGCATGACCAATCCCAATTGCTGCCCATTGTTCTTAGGGTTACAAAAGAATCTAAGCGCCTATACCTTCCAGTAGGAGAAAAATCTACGTGGAGTGATTGGCTTGAAATGTGCAAGCACGAGCAAAGTACAAGAGTGAGAAGTGATTCCGAGAAACGCGCACAACTAAAGAAGCATATTGCCAATCTGAAGCCAATAGTATATGAGATGGCCGATGCTGGTACTTTTTCCCTTGCCCGAATCAAAGATAGGTACAATGGAATATCAAATGACGATGTCACCATATACACTATTTGGGACGAGTATATCCAAGAGAAGAAGAATGAAGGAGAATTTGGGACAGCTGGTGTGGGCAAAGACACTCGGAATCGTTTTATTAGAGACAATGGTAGAGAGGTTAAGTTTTCTGAGATAAACTTTGATTTCGTACAAGATTGGGTGAGAAAGATGCAAGGTGCCGAACTGAGTTCAACATATATCGGTATTAATCTACGTACTTTTCGTACTATGGTGAATAGAGCCATCAGAAAAGGTTATGTTAAAGGTAATACGGAGGAAATGTTCAAAGACTCTGGCTATAACCAAATGGAAAGCCGGAAGGATTGCTTTATGGCGGTGACAGTCTTTCAGCAGCTATATGAGTTCTGGGAGAAGGGCGAAGCAAAAGATGAGAATGGCAAGGAACTCTTTATTCCAAGGGACAAAAATGCGCTATTCCGCGACCTTGGCCTGTTTCTTTTTATGTATTTTGCCAATGGGCAGAATTTGGCTGACACTCTTCGTTTGGAATATGATAACTGGTATTTTTCTTCACAAGGAAAACAACTGAGATTCCAAAGGCATAAGACAAAAGGTCGTACTAAAGGTGGCAGTGAAGTCATTTTCCCTGTTACGCCAGAGATACAGAAGATTCTTGACAGGTATGGCAACAAGCCAAAACTGGGTGAACGCGTTTTCCCCATTTTGGACAAGTCTAAAACTCCAGAACAAGAGTTGTGGGTGATACAACGCTACAATAAATACATTCGCAAACATATGAAGAAAGTAGCCGCGCTATTGAAATTAGAACAGACACCCACCTCAACTTGGGCACGTCATAGTTTCGCAACAAATCTGAACAATTCTGGATGCGTTCCACGGGAATATATACAAAGTAGTATGGCACATAGCTCCAACAACGATGTTACGTCAAAATATATTGGCTCATATCCGCTACCCAAGATGCAGGAGTATAATTCATATTTGCTCAAAATTCCACAAACCGTTAATAGCACGGAAGATTTGCTCAAAATACTTAAAGCTATGAGTGAGGAGGAGCGTGCGGCACTTATGGAAGAAGCTTCTAAATAGGTTATAACTCGGCGCAATCTGGCAAAAAAGTCGAGATTGCGCCAACTTATAAAGCGTGGAACGGAACAAGTGGACATATTTGTGATGTTAAAAATGGAATAAGTGGGTATGTTTGCGGTGGCAAAATCGGAATAAGTTGGCAAAATTATTGCTAAAA
>Ga0310694_10003274_pt1 | contig 15936 bp, 16 predicted proteins | sample 174DNAGHGhighgp2_FD_203884 | JGI IMG/M metagenome (GOLD analysis project Ga0310694, IMG submission 203884) | Sheep rumen microbial communities from Palmerston North, Manawatu-Wanganui, New Zealand - 1742 DNA GHGhigh gp2 (v2) (version 2) | ecosystem: Host-associated > Mammals > Digestive system... | reverse complement strand
AATTTTATCCAGTTCTATCATAGTTCTAAGAATTGTATATAAAATTCTGGTCTGGTCTCCATCATAATTATCTACGGCTAAAATATAATCCCTAAAATTTCTACTAGCAACAGCTATCTGAATATCTCCTTCGGTTTTGTAAGCATTTAAATCAAATAAGGACGCTATTTGAGCCTCTGTTAATAAAATCTCATCTTTTATACAATTAAGGCATCGACATATGTTCTTGGCTTGATAATAATTACAAGACCTCATAGCAGCATATCTGATTGTAGTTGAATCTAAATCTGGGAAATCCTGAGAAAGATATTTAGCCATGTGCTTAGCGTCAATAGCATTTATAATTGCCGTATTATTCGGAAAATACTTATCTAATTTTGATACGTCGGCATCCTCTTCATAAATCAAAACTATAGTTCCTATGATTTTTAAGGAATTAAATTTATCTACGAGAGCCGGACCTAATTTAGAAAAGAAGGATTTATCATATCTGACAACATAAACTTGAGGTTGAAGAGGGATAATCCTAAATCCGGTCATCAAATCAAGAATAGATAAAAAATCTGGATATTGAATCTGCGGACCAATTTTGGAGCACAAAATGTCAATATACTTATCTTTTATGCCATATTCAGAGCCGCCTAAAATATATAAATTTTTAGGTGTATCGCCCATTATACTAAGCCCGAGGTCTTGAATAGTCAGCATTTAATCTTCTACTCCTAACTCTGCAAATATCTTCTTAATCTTCGGATATTGTCTTGCAAACCAGTCAACAAGGAAATCTTCTTCATCTTTATCATATCTATAAGTAATACCGCTTTCACAGAAGAATGCGTGCATAATCTCATGGCGATAGATATGTCTGACATAGGCATCAACATTCTCCAATCCAAGTGGATTTTTATTAGTTTCCTCAGCTAATTCTGAATCTATCACAATCTTCTTAGACCAAGGTTCGTGATATCCATTCCACTCATGAAGTTTGGGGTCATTATCCTCTTTGTCTAAAAATATCTGATATTCTTGACCTAAAACATTAATTTTGTCTTTCATTATTCTACCTCAAAATTACCTTCAGTTGTAGTTTCTGAAAAAATCTCATCGTCGGACGGGGAATTGTAGTCATCCAGATATTTAATTAAAACTACGTTTGTTGCATGGGTCAAATACAGAGTATTACCTATACCCACCTGCAACTGGTCTCCGTCTTCGTAATCACGCCAACTGGTTACTTTACCTTCGACAACCGAACCATCGGGCATTTTAATATAGGCATAATCGAAAGTATACACCATGTCAACTACCTGATAGTTACAGCTACTCAGCGGTAACACCAACATAAGGGCCGCCAAGATACAGCATAATTTTTTCATCCGCCAAACTCCTGTTGATAAAAAGTTCTAAATTCTTCCAAGGGCATAATGGCCAATAAATCATTATCCCATGTTTCAGCTAAATAATTAACTTTACCGCTTACATACCTTGTATTAAATAACGACCGCGCACCATCCTGTTTAAAAGTTATAGTAGTACCTTTACTAGAAGTATTAACTAAACCATCTATACGATTAGTATCACCATTACCTATAAATTTAACTGATGTAAGTACCCAGGTATCGTTAGATTTTTGAGTACCATTATCAGTAATTAATATGGGGTAACGATTTTTAGCTCTAGCCTCTGAAGTTATTTTCTGCCAGTGTGTTTTTCTAAAAACAACATTAACCTGCTCAGTATCATGTGTTTTACATTCTACTAAACATTGACTGTTAACTACATCACCGGGATTAAAAGGTCGAGCCCCGCTACCTGAAACTACCTTCCAACCCATGTAGTCAGCTACCATCTTTTCTTGTCTGCTAGAAAATATTTTATTGTTCATAATCCGGGAGCTCGCTAGCTATATCAGATGTTTCTTCGATATTAAGGCCATTATGGTTAATGTCATTAATTATGAAATTACATAACTTCTCATAGTATTCTGGGTTACTCTGAAGATAATCATATACTTTAGCCAAACCATTTATTTTGACGAGAGTATCATCTACTTCTAACGGTTCACTAGTTTCCGGGTCACATATAGTAAACCAACCGCCTGATTTTCTAATAATGTTATATTGCTTTATAGCAAGATTAGCAAATTCAAAGTCTACTCTTAAACCAGAAAGAGACATAAGATAATACTGACCAAGTTTACGGTCAAATGGTGCCGACTTCTGTTTAACCATTTTTACATTGATAAGATAACCTGAAGGATTCTCGGCTTTTTGAGGAAGTTCATTGCCTAAGAAATCTACAGGTGAACCTAATCTAAAGCACATGATTAATGAACAATAGAACTTAATTGCTTCACCACCAGGTGTATTATCAACGTAAGGATTGTTCATATTAGCGCGAAGCTGATTGATGAAAAGTAATGTACAGTCGTATCTTAAAAGTATCTGCGTAACTTTTCTACAGAACTGTGTCATAAGACCTGCAAGTGGTGCAACTGTTCTTTCACCATACTTCTTTTCTAACTCCGCTTGTGGGACTAATGAAGGAATTGAGTCTAAAACTATTAAACCTACTTCACCAGTACCTATCAAGTCTTCGACTTTCTGTAAAATCTTCTCTGCGGCAATATCCGGCGGCTGCATAATTTCAATAGCTTTATTAGTAATACCCAATGTTGCAGCCCATTTCTTATTAAATGAATGCTCGAGGTCAATATATAAAATCTTCTTAGGACCTCTATCCATTAAATCTGATAAATCTGACTTAAGTTCCTTTTTACCGTTGGCAATTTTAGATTGAATATCAGCTATTTCATCTTCATATTCCTTAGTAAAAATTTCTAAGGCATTTTTACAGATATCGATAGCTGAAGTAGACTTACCACCACCAGGAACACCGTAAAACTCTGTCATAGCAGCACGAGGTATTCCACCGTATGTAATATAATTCAATGACGGGGAAGAAAAAGGAATCTTTCGTCCGCCAGTCTTATTAACACTCTCCATAAGTTCTGGACAGGCCCATTCTTTTTCACAGTCTTTAATTATTTTAGCGAAATCAGACACTATCTATTCCTCCTTTTATGTAAGCATTTTTAATAGGATAATCTGGCAATTCCGGTGCGTTTACTTCAGGTATAGCTGGTTGCTCAGTTCTTCTTCTAGCATCCCAAACTTTCTTAGCACCCATGATAAGTTCTTTAGAGAAAGTTAATTTAGATTCTATCTTATTGATAACTGCCGAATATACTACATTCATAATCTGATATTCGTCATCAATTTCTTCGGGCTTATCCTTAGCAACCTTCTTCCTGCTTTTTATAGTAAGTTTAATAATCTCATTATGAGCTTTAAACTGCGCTAATGCATCAGATGCCGCATATAAATCGAGCGGAAGTGATGTTATAATCCATTCCAACTCCTTGTCAGTAATGGGTGTGGATGTATCCTGAAACCGCTGATATAATTCCTGCTCTTTCTTAAAATACGAACTGAAATATTTTTCATATATCTCATTAACAAGGTTATCAGTGGCTTCAAAGTCCTCTTTCAAGGCTTCTGCAGCTTTAGCAATACCAGCCAATTAAATCACCTCATTTCTTAGAAGACAGGAGATATGTCAAACAGGTCTCCTGCTGATACTGTGTCATTTTCAGGTCCTTAATCATATTAAGTATTACAGTTGAAAACTTTAAACAAACGGCTACATGCTGTTCATTATATTTTTCTAGTTTTTCGATGTAATGCGAGGGAATCATTGTATAATCAATGTTCTTTAATAATACGAATTTAACAATGTTACAAAGGAAACTATGAAAACCTTCAAACCACTTAATAAAGTTAGTACCAGAGTTATAAACTTCATCAACAAGTCTAGTTGTAGATGCATTATCACGTCTAACTAAGGAATTAAGAAGCTCAAAATAAGTATCATAATTCGGGAGGTCAAGAGCCTTCTCTAACAGCCCAGTAGTAACATCTGAACCATAAGCTAATACTTTATCCAGCATAGTTAATGCATCTCTAAGTCCGCCATTAGCTAATCTACTGAGATATTTTAAGGCATCATCTGAATAAGTCAGTTGTCTGCCATCAGCAATCTCTGCATCCATTACATATTTAAGTCTCTTATAAATATTCTCTGAACTTATTTTAGATAACTTAAAAGTTTGTACTCTTGAAATAATAGTGGCAGGTATCTTTTCAGGATTTGTAGTACAGAAGATAAACACTGACATTGCTGCCTGTTCCTCAATTATTTTAAGAGCCGCTTGCCAGCTAGTTGAGGAAAGTGCGTGGCACTCGTCTAATATAAAAATCTTATACTTAGTACCTATGGGATATTGCTGAGCCTGATGTACAATCTCTCTCATATCATCTACTCCACTATGTGACGCAGCATCTATTTCGATGATATTATCACTTGTACCATTTAATGATTTAGCAATTAAACGACCTAACGTAGTTTTTCCAGTACCTGCAGGACCAGTAAATAGAAAGTTTCTATTGCTAAGCTCCTGAGATTCACACATCTTCTTGACGATTTCTACAACAACACCCTGGCCGATAACGTCAGAAAATTCTGCAGGACGATATTTATTTGCTAGCGACATATATTACCACTCCTTACACTTGTTATAATATCTGCACCTAGATGGTGAACACCAAGGGTCATTTACAGGCAATCTAGGCGGTGCAATTCCAGTCTTTACTTTATCTTCTACATCTTTAAACATAGCCCATATCTTCTGCTTATCTTCAAGTGTAACAACAACTTCGTAGCATTTAAGTCCGCCATATAGTCTATCCTGATATAAAAATAATGCGCCGTCTAAGTTCAACAAAGTACAATAGCATTTTACTTGGTCTATATGTTGAGATTTAGGTCCTGTAAGAGAATCAAAACTCCCGAACTCAGAAGTTTTTATCTCCAATAACCAAGTCTTACCTTTATACTTTATAATACCGTCTGGCGCAAATTTTATTGGTGGGTCAACTATCTGTATTAGAGTTTCCGGGCCCGACTTCTCATAAGTATAAGTATAAGGTCGTTCTTCTGAATCTAGATATTCACCTACATCTACCCAATCTGGGCCTAATAACTTTGATAAATTCTCCTGAATAACTCTATGACAAGCAGTGCCGACCTGAGCAGTAAAATTAAGTGTTCTATCGACATTAACTTCCTGTTCAGGTTCTACACCGCGCAATCTAAACCAACTTATGCGTTGACATCTTATAGAAGATGGGGCAAAAGTTTTAGAGGGAGCTTCTGATTCTTCCTCTAATATAGTTTTATCTAAGTAATTCTCATAGTCGTCTAAAAATGAACAACTAGTACTAGAATTAAACCTAGCTAAATGTATTTCTTCTACTGACTTAAACATTTATTTACTAGCCAAAAGTGTAATAAGACTATCGGTCCAGAAAATACAACCGATTACCTGACCATCTCGTTCCATAGGTGCAATTTTTACATTATCATCATCAAAATGGGATAATACATCTCTAAATTTGTCCATGTCGAACTTTACAGAGTAGTCTGTTTTATTATCGATATTTAATTTATATTCACAATCTAAAGCTGATAATGTAAGAGTACCGTTTAAGATAGACAAATCTACATTTCTATCAAATGTACCCTGAGAAAGTAATGAAATCTGACTTATAAACTTTGTAATAGGTGTAACATCAACTGTCAAGAAATTATCTGACGTAGTAAGCATACCTAAAATAATATCTGCATTATAGCTGCCTACTGACTCATCTTCCTCATAGAAAGGTGTAAACTCGGTAGACATCGAATAACTATCAGTATCGATATTTAAGATATATGTCTTACCAATTCTAGAAATTGTAGAACCTTCCGGAATATTAGTAAAAAGATTTACTAATGATACAGGGAGAAGACAAGTATTACCTAAATTACTCTGCTTAGAATAAGTAAATAAACTTGTTTCGTAATCACCTACAATTACTTCTTTATTAGCATTAACCCATACATTTTTATACACGGGGTGTGTTTTAGATTCAGAGATAGCATAAAGCTGATGGTCTTTAATAAACTTCCACGAATCCGCCTTTAATGTAATAGTTTCATCAGCAGTGTAATTCTCTGCCGGCTCGCTAACCTGAACATCTCTGACGTCCAAAATCTGAGGAAGTGTAAATTTACTTGTACCAGAAATAATACCTAAGCTTCCTGTATCAAAATTAAATGTAATAACATTACTATCAATACTGTCAATAAGAGACTTCAAAGTAGAGCAATCTACTAAAATAGAAGCCGTTTCATCTGTATCTCCTGAACCGCCCTTAAGTATCATAGCTGTTTTAATTCCCGCAGCTTCAATATTGATTTTGAAGCTATTACGAGTAGCAGTTACCTGAGCGATATTACTTCTATAATACAAAGAAGAAATATTCGACTTAATAATACCCAAGTCTGTTACATTTTTGAGCGGTTTAGAATTCAATGTGAATTTCATAAAATAACCTCCATTTATTTTTGTTGAAAATCATACACGACTTTATTTTCAATATGGTCTACGAAAGTGTCTATACTTATATTATAACGATTAATATAATCAAATAAACACGATTCAACTTCTTTAGACCATATACCATTTACACCTAATGCAGCATCACCTTCCGGCTTTTTACCGTCTTCACCACGATACACGGGTAAAATATACTCCATCTCGAATAAGTGATATTGAATCCAAGAAATATTACTAGGTGAAAGTTTATCAAACTCTGTAGATGCTGTAAGGTTAATTGGTTTCTCGTATTTACAAGGGAACTCGAGGCCATACCAACGAAGTGTAGTAGTGACATCACAGCTGATTGTAAATGGGAAGAAACTGCCGGCTTCACTCATCAGTCTACTTAAAATCTGTTCGCCTTCTTCATAATTTTCAATCGGAACTTCTGCTATAAGTTCATCATGAACCGGTAACAAAACACGACCGCCAATACGATTCCACTCTGGGTCATTGAAAACTTTAAGAATTGCGATTTTAGTAAGTTCGGCTGCGGAGCCCTGAACAATCGAGTTAACGCAGCGTCTAGAAGCATCACGAATTCGCTTAGTATTACGAATTACGCCGATATGCTCATTCTCATGAAGCTGACTGATTCGCTTATAAATTTGGCCATTATATTTATAATTGGCAAATTCCTTTTCGAGCTGCTTTACAATTCGCTCTGGGATAGCGTCTTTGTTCTGTAGCGTACTTGGGTCTAACGGGTCTATATCCGGATTTACATAACCCTTTTCTGCTACAAATTCATAAGGCTTCAACTGCATATCTGGAATATGTCTACGCCTACCGAGTATGGTTTCAACATAACCTTGTCTAGCAGCGTCACCTTGAGCCTTAATCATAAACGCTCGGAGATTGGGGAAAGCATTCAATACCGCGTCATAAACTTTCTGAGCAGCTTTGGTCTTATCATCGTCTGACATTTCTTTATTTGTACCAAATAACTGTTCACCGATAGTCATTGTAGAACGACCATATAGAATACCTAAAACGATTTGTTTAGCTTCTGACCTTCGTTGCTTACCTTCTGGCTGATTTGCACCAGTAATTGGATTAAACTCCAAACATTCTTCATAAGGTTTGTTAAAAGACAATCCAGCAATTGTAGCATAAATATCTTTATTTTCCTGAAATGACTTAATCATTTTAGGGTCTTGAGATACGAATGCAGTAATCTTAGGTTCTTGCTGTGAGTAGTCTGATGACATCAAAACATACGGTGGTGTTTTATGTTTAATCTGATAAGTACTCAAATCACATTACCTCCCGCATAGTTATTAAGGTATAAGGTGCGTCATTAATTAAAGAGGTTATTTCGGCAAGTATCTCGGACCTATCTTTAATAAGTCTTACTTTATCACCTACTCTTAAGTCTTTGACCTTGACGTCCACCTTATCTTCTAAATCTATCGTATCGTAGTCAAATAGATTTATACTAATGTTAGTATCTGAGACATCACATTTATCGATTTTTTCCATTGCTGGAGTTGCTCTAAATTGATGTCTTACATCTAAAGCATGTGAAGGGATATTCTGCACATTCGGGTTCTCTGAGCTCATACGTCCGGTATCAGCACCTATAGATTTGAATGTTGAATGAACTCGCCCGTCTTTTCCTGTAGTACCGGGAAGTTTATCAACAAATGAACCCAAAAGCGTAGTTATACTCCTGACTTTCAATATCTGCTTTGTTATAGGTAAATTCAAATCTTTTAAGATATCTTTATTAGAAGAATCTACCTGAAGTCCCATAAATGCGTTTAAGAGATATTTTACCTGAGACGAGCTTGACTGATTAAAATCTTTACCAGTTTTGAATGGAGATTTAGTTATAGTAAGCGTATCAGAGTTGTTTATTACCTCTTGAACCATATCGGCTAATTTACCAGATTCTTCTTCTAATAATTTATGATACCTAGCTTGAAGAGAACTACTTGTATCCAAGTCTAAGAATATACCACACCTATGCATTAATGCACAAACACGAATCATCGGAATTTCAATATTCCATATCAAGTCCGCAATTTTCTCGAGTTTATGTTTTTGACATTTAGGATTTGTTTTAGTTACATAAGGCAACTGCCAAATAAATAATTCATAAGTGATTTTGGCATCATTAGCAGCGTACAGTTTAGCAATATCAGGTTTACTATATGGGAATGTCTTGGGACTGAAGAAGTCAGAGAATTTCTTAGGGTCGGCTTTACCTCGTAATACATATTTAGTATATAGAGGTTTTAATCCGTTATTTTTCTCATCTTCTTTCAGGCAACGCCATGCAAGAATAACATCGTAGTAACAGATATCTATCATATCTACATCGAAATCCTTATAAATAAAAGCCAAGTCAAAGTCCGCATTAGCGAAAATCATTTTAGTTTTGGCTTTTACGAATAATTGAAGTTCTTCTCCGACTTCTTCATAAGTTAATTGGTCCTTATAAAGCGTATCGAATACTGGAACTAAATGTTTACATGGTATATAGCATTCTACGCCACCGGGATAATAAAGCGAAGCGCCTACTATAGTATCATGGATTCTATCAAGTCCAGTAGTTTCCGTATCTATTCCACAATAACCACTTTCAATTGCTTTCAAGACATATTCGTGCAACTGCTGTTTAGTAGTTATAAGAATAGCAGGACTGTCCTTGAAATAATCAAGGACAGCTGCTGAAGATTTCTGAATTTCATTTTGAAATGACGACAGACTTTTAGAAACTTTAATAGGTTTAAGAGCTTCTTGAGATTTTGCGGCTACCGCATTAATCTCATCTATCTGAGATTGACTAAATAAACCCATAACTTCACCTACTAAAAATTAGAATGTAGGTTCAGGAAGGGCGTCGTCACCAAAGGTATCGGCTGCGTCAGTAGTATCTGACATACCGGCTTCATTAAATACAACTGGCACATCTGGTACACTAGGTATATCTGCTATATCAGCGGGTGCAGCCTGCGTTGTAATTGCCTCTGACGCACCTACATATGTATCGGGGATAGAAGACTGATAACCAGCACGGGGTGTAGGTACATATTCTGGCATTGATGCTGCACTAGCATCACTAGCTTGAAGCATAGAAGAAAGCTCTGCTACTGATACTTCGCGGATAATGTTAGAATAATAATCCGGCATTTTAGCCTGGAACTTGTCTAAAATAGCTTGATAAGAGCCTAAAGTATTCTTTCCGACAGCGGTGATGCTATAAGTAGTATTAATGTCATTAGGGACACCATGACGAGTAATTCTAAATACGAACTCTGACGGATTGGCGAACTTATTAAATACATCCTGCTCCAACTGAGGTTCGAACTTAATAGTTCTATCCCAAAACTCAATAGCGCCCTTAGTTATATTATAAACTGGAACAAAGAGCTTAGTCTGGACTCTAATACCTTTAGCACATGCTGGACAACCAGTTTCACAACAGTGAATATAACCAGAATATTCGGAAGATTTAATGTAGTGAGCCTGCGCAACGAGCATATCCTTCATCGACTGATAAAGAAATACTACATCAGCATACTCGCCATCATTAATCAAGCGAAATAAGTCGTGATAACGGTTGTCATTAAATTCCTTTACAGATTTGAAACCCATCTTAAAAAATTTCCTCCTATTGACTTTTGATTTTTAGACTGGCTTCGCTATCTGTACTCTTGCACTGTTGATATATAACGAATTAAATCTACGTCTTAATTAATATAAATAATAACGACTCCGACAAAATTTCATCGGAGCCGCTAGTATTTCAAATTGAGCAGTTAGCAGAAAAGTTCTGCATAAGGTGCGAGCTGAACTCTAAGAGCAGCTACAATCTTTTCAAATTCCGAAGGGGTAACTGATACATCTGCGAGACGGTCTGAATCATATTCAGAAGAACTCTTGGAAATCTTGTGCAGTGTATCCTTGGGGTTGATGAGATGGTTTGCAACCTTCTCGGCTTTAGGGCCCATGTGTACGATGATGTCCCATATAGCTTCCTTAGCCTGTCTAAGCTCGTATGTGTCATCAATTGCAGGAGAAAGGTCAAAGAGATTAACTAAAACATCTCCGTCTTCATCAGAAAGTTCGTTGCTAAGCTCATGCTCATTTCTCTTCTGAGTAGCTATAGACCTTACCATGCTGAATACGCAACCCCAACAAACTGAATAAAAATAACCGGGAGTAAAACGCTTACTTCCGTTTTCACTTTCTGAAAGAATAGTAGAATTCTTAATAAGAACTCCGAGGATGTTTGAAACAGCATCCTCTGCGATAAGGTAATCAGCGTTGCACTTGGTAACTACATTTGCGTATGCGAGAGCAATCTGATTATAGAAGTTTACGAAAAGGAGAGCTGCCTTGTCTTCTTCATCAGCCGCTACCCAAGTTTCGTAGGTAAGAGGAAAAGAATAACCAACAAGGTATTCTCTGAACATCTGCTTTGTGGAAATAAAAGGGGAATAATTAAGTGACATATACTCGTCCTCCGTATGAATACTTTTGATGTGCCTAAGGCTTCGATAAATGCCTTGCTTACATTATCATTATAACATAAACTCAGCGGTGTGCATAAAAATTACAAAATGTAACATATTTGTAATAAATAAAACTTCTTTAATGCCTATCAGCATAAACCTTATCAAATTCCTCTTTAGTACAGTCATTAAGGTCTTTCCCATCTGGCATATCTACTACCCAAACTATACCAACATCACTTAAAGCTTTCTTTAATTTATTAGCACCGCGTCTGCCAGCTTCATCAGGGTCTAAACAGATGACGTATTCCTGAACTCCTAATTGCTTTAACTGATTAATTTCGTATGCAGTCCCAGTACCAAGTAAAGCTATAGCATGATAACCGTATTTAATTGCGGTTAATGCGTTAAAACAGCTTTCGCAGATTACTACCGATTTTGCATTTTTAGGTAATTCATATAAGCCATAAAGGGACTTTTCTACTCCTTGTGGATAGTTGAACATCTTTCCCTTAATAGACCTTCTACATAAGAATAAAGTATTACCGTTCCTGTCTTTAACTGGAAATGTTATAGATGGGACAGGTTTACTTTTCCCTGGCGGGATAAAATTAGCGTCATAGCCAATGTCATATTTCTCAATAAGCTCATCGGTTAAACCGCGTTCATACATATATGGAACTATCTGTCTATAAGTAGCTAATTCCTGTTCTGATACGAAGTTGGTATTTTGATTAATCATACTAGTTATGTAATCAATGGCATAATTAGCATCTATAATATTCATAAGATTTTGAGGGATTAAATAATCAAATTCGGCATCATCTTCCTCAAAACCTTCGACATTCTCCTTAAGCCAATCAAGCCCAGATTTACTAATTCCTCTAGTTCTAAGAATTTCAGTAATCGTCTCTGGCATAGATTTTGCCAAGCCACATGAAAAGCAATGGAAAAAACCCGCCGGATATTTCTTATCTCCTTTATACTGTTCGTGCAATAATACACCACAAGAAGGCTTATTCTCATAATGACCATTATGCGGTAATGGGCAATAAACCTGATACCAATCGCCCGACTGTTTATGTAATCGAAGTAATTGTAAGTCTTCTAATTTATGTAAAACCTGTTCTACATCTAAAGCCATAATTAGAACTCTACTCCGTCTTCATCTTCACTAAGGTCAATATCCGAATTATCCGGGCCATTTGTAGTAGATATAATATCTGTAGAAGCTGGCATGGTTACAACAGGGTCGCTGTCTCCACCGCCAGGGAGATATTGCATATTACCTGTGTTTACGTCCCAAGAATAACTAAGTACAGGATTTTCATTATTAGCCATTCTAGTCTTTTCCAATCTGATATCGAGAACATGCTTATCAAATATCTGTCTTAATGAGAATACCTGAGTAGCAATTCTCGCGGGGTGGTCTGAGCCTTCAATGTTATAAATATTTGGGAATGGTACGCCCTTTTCATCCTTAGATTCTTTAGTTTCTCTGTTAGCCTGTACACTAACGACTACTGCGCAACCATATTTTTTACTAAGTTTAAATAATGCTCGACATATATGCTGATATTTGTCATAATCCGATTTTGACCGTTCGTCATCTTCCATATATGATATACCATCTATGATTAGAAGTTTAATCCCGTGTTTCTTGATGAACGGTTCCAAATGTCTTACCGATACACCACTCGGCATATCTTTATCTTCAATAATAAATGCACTAGTGCTACTATTCGGCAAGTCTTTTATGTACTGAACATAAAGGTCGTTATACTGACCTCTATATAAGTTACTGTTCTGATAATGACCACGCCAAGTATCAAATCTTGTAGCAAGGTATGCTGATTGCATTTCTGGTGAATAATATGCTACTGGGAACCCTGCCCTCTGGGCAGCTTCCATCATTCTCGTACATACCCATGATTTACCAGTATTAGTTCGTGCAACTAAAAGCAATAACTCCTCTATGGTAGATAATCCGCCATACATAAGTTTATCTATTTCATCAAACCCTGTCGGAATTCTAGCTTGCTTACTATATTCGATAATTTTATCGCTTCGTTCCTTAGCTTGCTTAATAATATCCATCGGGCTAGAATCAAGAAGCTTAGTTGATTCGTCACACTGATTAGATAAATATTCCCAAGCATCGTCTACATCGCCTGAGCCAAGGTCTCTAAGTTTATTGAATGTTTGTCGAAGAAGTATCAACCTCTTATTTCTTTTAATCTCATTAAATAAATATTCTGGAGATTCATCAACTTGTACAAGTCGACATGTAGGGAACTCTGCTTGGAATGTAAATACATCAGGTATGTTCCCGTATTTGTCTCGATGGTTCAGGATAAAAGATATCTGCGGTTGAAATACTGCGTAATAAGATTCATCAAAACTACATAAATCATTTACAAGAACTTCATCGTCAGATGTCAATATCTTCGAGATAATTTGTAGTTCGATTGATTCTGTCATCTTATAGCTGTCTCACTTAATATCTTCTGCAACTTAATAAAAAACTGTTCACCACCAACTAAAGAATTTATTGGCGGAGATACTATAATGGTTGTAAAGTCAGGCTTATCTCTTGCCTGTAATAATGAAAGCAAAGTTCTGCACTGAAAATCTTTAAAGTTAATATAGTCGATATTAGAAATTACAAGCAATTTAGCTTTATTAGCCCATATTTGCTTATATTCTAATTCATCTGTATTAGACCTCGCTGACCAACTGCCTTGAATGTCATCTAAATATTGTGATAGCTTCAAATTATACACGACCGTGCTTAGTCTACTATGCTTCCAATATTTACAAATTCCACAGTATGTAATAAGCTCTGCAGCAGCATTAGTATTCTTTTCTAAAACAGTAACCAATTTACCTTCAAAGTCAGTTATGATTTTAGAATATTTAGCAATAGCTTCTGGCGATGTATTAAACACCGGGCTGTTGATTGAAATCCCAGACTGTTCTAAAAGCCAGTTAGCCTGAGCTAAATCTGGACAAGATTGGTCACAAATTTTATTTATACAATGTCCTGTAAAAATACAATTATTCATGTTCACGAATCCTCTTCAATATCGGGTTTCTAGACTGTTTATATGCTACACGACTTAATACGCACTGTCTAGCTAAATCTACAGGGTCATAACCGAGATTTCGATATTCACTAGCTGGCATAAACAGTGTAATGAATGGGTCTAATGCGCCATAAAGCGGATATTTAAACTCTTTATGTTTGATATCTCTATCCAATAAATACTTACGCATTAAATAGTCCTTGATAAACTCTGCGTGTTTAGGAATTTTTTTAGATATATCTAACGAATCCCAAACTTCTAAAGTATCAACAAGTCCGTTATCTGTCTCAATATATGAGTAAAAACTTTCTAATTTATCATTCTGAAGTCTGACAGCATGATAGAAATGAGGATATTCAATTATGTTTTTAAGTATTGTGTCATAATCGTAATCGTCAATCGGGGTTATTAATCCATATATAGGGTCAAATGTTAAACCCGGTTGCTGATTACGCTCATAGAGAATAGCCGCACGAGTTTTTATGAACTGATTAGGATATAAATTCAGCAAATCCTTTTCAGTCATCTTATTAACGTCGGTAGTAATAGAAACATCTCTCTGCTTTTTAGGTATTTCAGGTACGGTAGTATATATAGTTAATAAATCACCGCCACAACGCTTCTGAATCCACGGCTTATTAATATTAAACTGAGGAACTTCTGGAGACTGAATATACAAATCCGTTGGAGATGTAGGTGTTATAGTCTCTGTTGAACTATAATTTGGGAGCGACTCTGACGATTTTTGTGTAGGTTTAGAAGATACTGCAAATATAGGTGTATAAGATTCTGGCACATCTGACACAGGAGCATCTACTGGAGAAATATCCCAATCAATAGCATCAACAGTTAAATAGATATCTGATAATGAATCTTCAATCTCAGATTCATCATATTCAGGTATATTTTCAAAAGGTCTGCCTATAAGCCAATCTGACGGAAGTAACTCATCTGTATATTTTGCAAAAGTTATAATGTTCAGAACTTTAACAACTTGCTGTCTATATTTTAAAGTACCATCATAATGGCCCATAACATATGTAATTATGGAAGAATAAATCTTACTTAATTCAGCTTTATACTGAGGTCTTATCTGATAGGTCTCAGAAATATTTGTAAATTTAATTTTGTGCGAAGGATTATATAACTTACTCATCTATAACCTCCGCATCTACGCTATTAGTAGCGGTTAAATTTATCTGTTCTATGTAGTCCATTTGCTTAGAAAATCTAGTCTGAATTATAGTTTTATATTCGGGTAATTGTTCTTTCATTAATGTTACGATAAAATTGGCATCCAGCTTAACTGGTAAATCTAACGAGGTTAAATCAACATAACACTTATCTAAAAGAATGTCATAAATAATAAGTGCGTCTAAAGTTAAATCGTTCGGATATAAATGTTTCTTTAATAAGGTAAGTTCCTTAGGTACAGCGTATTTGTTTGAAAAATCATTGTTAGCATTATCGCACCAAGATTTGAACCATTTTACAAACTGTTCTTGTGTACCATTAGCGTGTGCTTTACCATACATTACGATTATATAGCCAACCCAGTTAGGTATCTGAAGATTTTGATATGCTCTATGCCTGATAGTCATATACTGAATTCTAGTGGTGTACCAATAATTAATTAAATCTGCACACTGATTTACTTCTTTATAGCCGGTATTAATCATAGCTCCCTGAGAAAATGTGTCCCCATATGTCTTTATAATCTCAGCATTACTGCATGCTTTATCATTTTCTTCAGAACTGTTAAATCGCTTACCAAGCTGTGAATAAGAATCTAATAAATTAGTAGTATTCTGTAATTTCTCACGAATTACCATAATGTCAGCATTAT
>Ga0310694_10003270_pt1 | contig 15960 bp, 16 predicted proteins | sample 174DNAGHGhighgp2_FD_203884 | JGI IMG/M metagenome (GOLD analysis project Ga0310694, IMG submission 203884) | Sheep rumen microbial communities from Palmerston North, Manawatu-Wanganui, New Zealand - 1742 DNA GHGhigh gp2 (v2) (version 2) | ecosystem: Host-associated > Mammals > Digestive system... | reverse complement strand
AAGCTGCAAAGATAACCAAAAGGGCTGATTCTCGTGCAAGAGTCAGCCCAATTTTTCTTCATGCGCATACGGGCGCGATGACATCAAGGTTTAGCGGACAGTAATAATTTTATTATTTGGGGAACTGCGTGCTATAAGCCTTGACTCATTAAACGGGAATGGCGATATCGTCAGAGGTTTGGACAAGGATTATTCAACTCTAACGAATATCAAGGTACACTTCGATACTGTCCCAACAAAGGAATTAGGAGAAATAATGCTCGTATTCCTCATGGATGGTGAATGGGAGAATGAAAATACAAATTCAGACTATGTAAGCAACATTCAAGCTTGTATCATAACTGGTGACAATGGAAAAGACGGCAGACTTCCGTACTCGTTCGTAGGGGATATAGATTGTTATAAAAAACTTCTGACCATTGATTACTTTGAAAAGATGTGGAGAAAGATCTCGGATGAAATGGGCGGCGATTCCTTCATATTGAAAAGCATCTTCTATACGGCAAATGGAATCTACGTGTTTGTGAAGTTTGAGGTATGAAGTACTTAGGTAGCAAACAGCGTATTGTCAAAGATATACTGACCTTTATCCTTGGAGCCTTGAAACCTGGGCAATGCTATGTGGAACCTTTCTGTGGTGGTTGCTCGGTACTACAGAGGATTCCAAAGGGTGCTCGACGTATAGCTAATGACAAGAATCGTTACCTTATCGCTATGTGGGAGGCTCTGACTGATGGCGGTTGGAAGTCTCCCCTCCAGATACCAAAGGATTATTATGTTAAGGTACGGGCTTCATATTATGCAGACGATGGCAAGTATGATGACGCTCTTATAGGCTGGGTGGGATTCATGGCCTCACGGAATGGACGGTTTTATGAGGGAGGGTATTCCGGGCATGATATTGGTGGCAGAGACTATATAGACGAGAACATCAGAAACATCAACGCCCAAATTCCTTACCTGAGAGAAGTCGAGTGGCAGAGCGGGGATTATTCGAGCATGACAATCCCGGAAAACTCTCTCATATACTGCGACCCACCATACAAAGGCACGACGGCTTATAGCACTTCCAGAGGTTTTGACTACCCGCTATTTTATGACTGGTGTAGGTCGAAATCAAAGGAAGGGCATACAGTTTTTGTGTCGGAGTATTCAATGCCGCTAGACTTCAAGCCTATTTGGAGCAAATCGGTGACAGTGTCTGTAGGTAACACAACGTATCATCCCACCGAAACATTGTATAAATTATAGAAACGGAAAAAAGGAAATGGGGATAGCATAGACTTGAAAAACACTTTGCATCTCCTTTCAACACACAATAATAAAGCCACCATCAGGTTTGAGTTCCTGGTGATGGCTTTTTTGGCTATTGCTGTCAACACTCACAAACACAGTCTCTCCTTCAGCTTAGTATTCCGTTTCTGGACTGCTGTATTACATATAGAGTATCTCAGTGCTTCAGCGGTTCCAATAATGATACAGGTCTTTTTAGCCCTAGTAATACCCGTATAGATCAGGTTTCGTTGCAGCATTATGGAGTGCGTCATCAGCAAGGGAATCACCACAACAGGATATTCGGAACCTTGGGACTTGTGGATAGTTGTAGCATAGGCCAAAGTCAGTTCATCAAGTTCGGAATCCTCATATTCTACAGTCTTGCCATCGTAAAAAATTGTAAGGCTTTTATCTTCCACATTGACCCCCTCAACAATACCGATATCACCATTGAATACCCCTCTGTCATAGTTGTTCCGTATCTGCATCACCCTGTCACCCTTACGATAATTGAAACCGCCACGGAAGAGACTGTCACCTATAGGATTGATGGCTTCCTGTAGTGCGTTATTCAGTTCTTTTGTCCCCACTGCGCTATTTTTCATAGGAGCAAGTACCTGAATGTCATTGGTGCTGTAATGATATTCTTTAGGGATGCGGTTCTTTACAACATTGACTATCTCCTGAGCAGCAAGATTGGGATCCTCCTGCTTAATGAAGATGAAGTCGGAATTCTCGCTATTGCTTATGTCGGGGAAGATACCTTGATTAATCTTGTGGGCATTAGTGATAATCCTGCTCGACTGTGCCTGCCTGAATATTTTTGTGAGCCTGACAACAGGAATAACCCCTGAGTCAATGATATCTCTCAATACATTTCCTGCCCCTATACTTGGTAGCTGGTCAATATCACCCACTAGGATAAGTCTCATTTGAAGGGGAACGGCTTTCAGAAGGGAGTTCATCAGCATAATATCAATCATAGAAGATTCATCTACTATCAGGACATCCCCCTCCAATTGATTTCCATCGTTTCTGCCATATCCTTCGGCGGGATTGAATTCGAGTAAACGGTGTATTGTCTTTGCCTCTTTTCCCGTAGTCTCACTCATCCTTTTGGCAGCTCTTCCTGTCGGGGCTGTCAAGAGAATGCTTAGGCCAAGGGATTCAAGTGCGGCAATGATTCCGAGAGTTGTTGTTGTCTTTCCTGTACCTGGACCACCTGTCAACACCATGACTTTTGAGTTGACTGCCTGTTTGATTGCAGCAACCTGGATATCGTCATATTGTATGCCAGTCTTCTTGGTTATCTCCTCAATATCCAGTGAACCATCAAATAAGTTACCCTCAGTATTATGCATTAGTTTCTTAAGCTTATTCGCCACACCACACTCTGCATGATAAAAATGTGGGAGGAATATAATATCATCATCCAGAATCAGATCCCCTGTCATTATCATTTGTTCAAGGGTCTTAAGTATCGGTTCATTATCTGCTTGGAGTAGTTTTGTTGCAGCATTAATCAGTAGCTCACCCTCCGAATAGACATGACCTTGCCTTGCTAATTCATTGAGAGTATAGAGTATTCCGCTTCTGCATCTTCTCTGGTCATTCTTCCCATATCCAAGTCTCTGTGCTATTTCATCAGCAGTCTTGAAACCGATGCCATCAATATCATCAGCCAGACAGTAGGGATTGCTCTTCACCTTCTCGACACACCCCTTCCTATATTGCTTGTAGATTTTCGCAGCATAGGTAGAACTGAGTCCATAACTTTGAAGGGAAAACATTATGTCCTTAACGCCTTTCTGCTGCTCCCAAGAATCACGTATCTTACCTAAAAGGCTATTCCCTATTCCCGACACTTCAAGCAGTTTCTCAATATCGTTATCCATTACATTGAATGTCTCCTGCCCGAATTTTGAAACAATACGCTTCGCTGTCGTTTCACCTATGCCCTTTATCAGTCCACTTCCAAGATATTTTTCTATACCTTCCTTCGTTACAGGCATTTTCTCTGACCATGAATCAACCTTGAACTGTTTTCCATATTTCTGATTGTCTTGCCAGTCTCCTTCCACATTTAGGACAGCACCAACAGCAATGCCATGAAATACACCAACAAGTTTTACTTCCTCATCATTTCCCTTAACAGATGCCTGGAAAACAGAATATCCGCTATTTGGATCCTGATAAATTATTGACTCTACTGTACATTCTTTTTTTTCCATACTACTATCGTTTAATTGTTATTCTTTATCATCTGTAACCTCTTCTGGATTCCCTCCCGACGTAATCTGTAAAGAAATGATCGGTATTGTCCCCAGCTTTCTTCATTTGTGTTATAACAGTAATTAACCATATCTCTAATATCCTGCTCTGAAATGCCATGTCTTCCAAAGGTGTTTATGAAATGATTAATGGCATTATCGACAAGGATCCCAACCTCACAGAACGTCTTTGCTCTTGCCAGAATTGATTTGTGCCTGTTCCCGTCAGCATAGCAATCAGGGAACTGGGCATTCCATTTTTTAGTCAGATAATCCATTAACGACGGATCTGCTTCCCTTCTCAAAGACAGTCCCAATCTCTCTACAAAACAAAAACTCTTATGAATGGCGATTTGGTCAGCAGAATGAACGAACGGCTTTTGAGTACTGCCTTTGATAAATTTCGTCCCACTTCTATTGCTGGGAGGAGTCAAAACGATAGAATAGTCTGGAACGAAATTGTAAGGCTGGAGATTTGGATCCTGGTTGATAAACAAATCTGGATCGTCACTGACAAAACATGTTCTACTGATATTTCCACACTTCATGTCAAATTGCGGAGTATTTGGGAATAAGTCACGTTTAATCTGGTAAAACATTCTCAGATGCTCTTTCGGGTCTGCATTATCATGAATCATCACAGCCTTTACTCCCATTCCGCTAGGTGATATCCAGACGGCGAAGATATGATTTGGTGTCGCATATAATATCAGTTTTTTCTTGAATTTCTCCGTTTCTGCATAATCAGGGAAATGGTCAAAGTCAAGTATAAGGATGTGGCTATACTGTATCAGGTTGTTCAGGTCATCGTTTCTGTGAGAGAAAATGCCTGAAGCTGTAAACATTGGAAGACTTTGTTTGGCTTTCTTGTAATCCTCAATGCTACTCTGACTTCTTACATTGCTGATAAGATTTTTGTATGTACCAGATTTTATATTATTTAGAATTTGTATCAAGGTAAAGAGAACTTTACCTTGTACGTCCTTGCAGGACGTATAATAACTTAGTTGATCTTTTAAAGTTATCATAATAGAAATACTTGTATTGTTATTGATTATTGAAACAGATGCTACGCCCTGTTCAATGTATGAGGAAGGATTCTCTCTTTTACATTGAACTCATCGAAGAGGAGTGAAAAGCATCATCAAATAGATAATACATGCCCGGCCTTTAAGGCCGTGGCAATATATTAAAAAGAGTATCATCATCTCTTCAATCCCTTTCAGGGTTGAAGGGATTTGGATTGGGATGAGATCGAAGCTTTAGCGAAGATCTTATTCCAATCCAAGATAATGTAATTATTATATCTATAATAATGCGGGTAAATACACCATTTACTATAACTATATGATAGCCTTACTTAACCGCACTTTTAAATCACTATGTTACTGTTAAGTAGATATTCACTTTCCGTAAATTACAGATTAATCCTTCATAATTATCTTTCTTAGGTTTACTTCCAATTGGTATAATAGTATAGATGTCGCGTGCTGAAAATCTGACCGCATAAGGTTTATTGCTTCTAATGGCCTTCTCTATCTCTGAATCACTCTTAGTAAGCTCAATTATCTTCGGAACCACTCTCTTGTCAACGGAACTCTTCGCCAGTTTTTTTTCAAGTGGTGTTGTCTCTGGCTTTACTATATTCTTGTTGTGATTGAAATATTGATCCAAAGCGTCTATCAGTTTCTCATCATAATCGCTCGTATAGAAAACCCTATACGCCATTCCCTTTACCTCATGCTTCCTTACTCCAATTCTACACAAAAGCTGGATATAATACCAAACTTGATGTGCCAGGTTAGAAGTCGAAGTCCCGTAGCATTCCTGAAAACGTCCTGTATCTTGTTTCGTAATAGACCACCTCCCCCATAAGACAATATTCTTGAAATCACGGAACTCATTGGTTGATTTTGTCTTAGCTGAACCGAAGTAGGTGATCTCGTATGTCTTATCAGGGGCAACCATCATCCTCGCCTTAACCTCATCTACGAAGCAGGAATCATCTTTGTTCTCATCATCCCTGGCCTTCTCTCCGATAGACTGCCAGACAACCACCAGTGTATTTCCTTCAGCCTCGTTTACAATATCAGACAGGTATTTTGCTGTAGCCTGCTTGTCCGATTCCGTATAATTATCACGTCTTTTCTTATAGATTGATCTTTTCTCGAATTTAATCTGACTATCGTATTTCTCCTTAACATCCAGAACCTTGTAATTTTCAGAGCCACAAAAAAGCACATCCCCGGCACCTTCGTAAATCAGGACATGGGTTTTGATGTTCTTCTGATACAAGTCCATTGGCGTGAAAGTGATAGGTAGCTCATCCTGTTTGGTTAGCATCCATCGGTCATAAAGAGACGGGATGAGATTCAACACCACTTCTCTCTTTATCCGATTCAGTTTGGTGTCCTCTTTGAAAAAACTATGCTTCGTGCCTTTTATGAACTTATCGTAGCTTTCGTCCATCTCCTTCCGATCACGACATATCCACTTACCAGCCTTATCCTTTTCGCCGAACACTCCAAGAATATATTTTGGTAAAGTGACGAAAGGCTTTATGAATGTGGGGGTCTCGTCGAATATTGTATAAGCCCTAAGATCCTTTCTCGCCATTAGTTTCTGAAAATCGCCGTCAAAGATAGGTTCATCAGTAGGGGAAGTGGGATTATAGACCAGAAAATAATTGATGAGATCCGACCAAAACCTGACATGAGTAAGCAGGACGATCTTCTTCTTTGTCAACAGTGAAGGGTTATCACGGTAGGCTCTAAGGTCATCACGGTCAAGCCAGTCACTGCTAATACATACAACGTCTTCCCTGTTTAGCCCAGTCCCGCATAAGTTTGTAAGGATCCAAGTATGCATCTTCTGTAATTCTGAGATGGAGTTGACACAATACATGATACCGTCCTCATATTTCTGTCTTATCAAGGATTTTATCGATTCGGTCTTGCCACTACCACAACCTGTCGATATTACATAGCAGCCGGGATCATCAGGAACGTCCACATCACCATTAGCCAGTTGAATAGTGAATCCCCGGCCACCTTTATTGGGCTGGATATTAAACAACTCCCTCATCATTCTTCCCTCCCTGTTTTTCTGACCGATCTTCAATTACCAGCCAGTCGTTTTCATGGACATAACCGACTAAGAACTGGAGATAAGACTCGACATAATCTTCATCAAAAAAGTCATTGTCGAGATCCTCATTCAGTTTCATTTCCTCAATATCGTTCCTTATCTGCTCAACAATCAAGGAAGTTCTCTTTACTTTTTTACAATAAATCTGTTCATTCATAAGCTTTTGTTTTTCTGCTGTTAATGTTCAGGGTTACACAATAATTCTCTAAAAGATAGCTCCTAAGTCCCTGGTATGCTTCAATCCTTGGTCTATTTCTGGGTACAATAGCGAGTAGATCCTTAAGGCTTATGTTAATGGCCGTACCTTCCTCCAGCGAATAGAATATCTTTAACGCTTCAATATCATCCTTAAACTTGTCACCAGAAATCACTTTCTTTTTATCACTCTTTGGCTTGTCGAGAGGGGTGATATCTTTTGCCTCCCGCTCTATTGGCTCTACTGTCTGGCCGAATAAAGACATAAGAAAATCTGTTATCATCATATATGAGTCTTTAAGCCTTTCGGAGCAGAGTTTCGCCATTCATGGAAGGAGCCACCCGAAAACGAATGGCTCCCCTATCGCCGTCATAAGGTTAATCATCACGAATCTCATACTCCTTGAGTGAGTAACGATCATCACCGTAATAGCCTTGATAATACTCGTCCAAGGCATTACTTATTTCCTCAGCTGATGGTGCAACATTAGAGCCGGTTATTTGCGAAGCTTTTGTAGCCGCTTCCTCAATTGTTTTACAGTATATTGTATTACGATAGCTTTCAAAATAATAAGTTGGAAAATAGTTGCCGCTGCTATCATTTGTACAGTGAAAGTCGCTAAAAAGGTCATCTAATGTATAATATACCTTGATTGTCGGGAATCTGGCTTCAATGCACTTCCGAAAATCTTTTTGCTCGCTATACCCAGTAATATAATCGATATCCAAAGTTCTACCTTCAAGCCGATAACTTATCACTAAACCGTGAAAATCATACTTCTCCAGATCAAAACCAAGCGAGGCAACGATAGGAGCAATGTCGATTTCACATTTATACACATCATGAGGACGCGTTCTATCTTCATCGTTAGCCCCAAAAGCCTCATAGAGCTTAAAAAGATCTTTCAAATCACTTCCTACGCATTTGTAGGTTACTGAAACAAATTCTGACATAGTTATAAAATTTTAATAAGTAAACCCTGCATACTTGGAGGCGCAGGGGGTAAAAGGCCGCCTCTAGCCGTTATTGTTTATTTCATCCAAATATTAGCGTTCTTCTTAACCTCAACCTTCGTGAACAGTTCGATCTCAGCTTTAAGTGCCATTACCTCATCTGCTGTAGGTTCGGGGATAGAAACGTCGCGTCGAGAGTTACGTCCAATATTCACCTGCTTCGGCTTGCACTCCTTAAGCATTCCGACAAGATCACTCAAGTCAAACTGCATAAGAGGCTCACAGGTAACATAGACCGGGATTCCTTTTGTTGCAATTTCCGCCATTGCCTTTACTCGTTCTTCAATCTTGGGTGAGTTATTCATCACATCAGGGTAGAAACGGTTGCTCTCAATGGTGGTACATACAACAGAACGTCTGAAAACAGGGTGGTCGCTGAATTCGAGGATGCGGGAAGGATTCTTGGACTGGAAGAGGTACTGGTTCTCGAATGTGTCACAGTAATCGAGAGTTTTCAGGATCCAGTCATCGGGAATCGCTGCCGCCCAATCATCAGTGCTGCTTCCAACAAAGATGAAGTTTCCTTTTCCGAGGTCAGTCTTGAACTCTGAGTTTTCCAGCCTGATGGGTTTCAGGTGGCCCCATTTTCTCATGAAGCAGTAACTACATCCATGGGAACACACACCTTTAATCGGGTTTCAGGTATCAGTAACCCATGGATACATATTACCCTTGCTTTGGTTTAACATAAATTAATAGTTTAATAACTTGAATGTGAATAACAGTATTGACAGCCTGTGTAGCACTTCTTGGGAGGCCAGCCACCTATATCTATGGATTTTGAACATCCGCAGAGAGGACGGCTTCTTCCAGGCTTGTCTTCGAGAGGGAGATGCTTGTCGTGGAGGCTTTCAAGGAGCTTTGCACTGATGCAGGCAGTCTTATTGAAACCAGGGATTGCACAAGAACTGATGGTTACACCGTATTTCTTCTCCAGTTCAAGAATCTTCGTTGAAAAATCCTTGCGCTCTTCATCTGTCGGGGGTAGAAGAGTTAGTCCAAGGTGCGCAAAACGATTACCAACCTTCTTGTGCATCCCGCTCTCGACGAAGCTAAAGCTATAGGTCTTGATTCCTTTTGTCGCAGTCTGGGATAGAATAGGCTCGAACAATTCATAGTTGGACTGTATCTCACCTCTTGCATCCTCATATCGAATAAGTGGGTCTATTCTAAGTCGGATTCTCATCGGATTCTCGACAAGTTCAATTACCTGGCCAAGCACATCGATGGAATCTGCATAGGTCGGCGCATTGGGTTCCATCATGACAGGCTTTCCGTTGATGTCAGTCCCCATCACCCTCTGTCCCATGCCAGTAATCGTCAGCTGCACATAAAGTTGAGTTCCGTCCTGTTTCAAAGCTTGCAAGAAACTATAAAGTGGTTCAGTGAGAAGAGAACGGGGATGTTTTGTCCACATTACGAGGGTGTGAATCGGTCGTCCCTTGTTCTTGCGATCATTAACACTATCAATAAGCTGCTCAGGATAAAACTTTGGCATATCCGTCATGCAGCTTGCGCTCAGAATAATGTAGTTGTTCATAATCTCTTTATTATTATTTTTTTATTGTGAAGAGGCTCTGTCTGTCACACAGAGCCTCCGAATTTTAATTACTTTGCCTCATAGAATTTCTCCCAATAACCCATTAACTTAGCCTCAATCTGCTGGTCTTTAGTAGAAGTCGCGTTACGCTTGCAATCGCTGAGTTCTTTCACTTGGGCGTCCGTGAGAGAGTTAATGAAAGTACAAATCATCTCAGTAGCTTCCTGCTTATTTTTGATAGCTGTGAGATTCTTCATAATTTCAATCACCGTCAAAGGCAAAACCTTCAATTTCACGAGATCCACTGAGAATTTTGCTTTTGCCACGTCATACAACTTCTTTCCAAACTCGAAGTCTGACTTGTCGGCAATCTTCTTCAAGTGGTCTGTTGACTTGGAAGCCTTGACCAATGTTCCTTTCAGATAGATACGAGAACGATCCAGTGTAGCCCAAAGCCAGCTGGCCACGTCGCCACAAGTTGCATAACGAGCTTGAACCCAGGTAAGCATCTCTGTATCAATATCGTCTGGAGCTGTGAGAATAAGGTTCGTCAAATAATCTCCCCCCTTCCAACTGCGAGTTGCAACATTGGCCTCTCGAAGCATGTCTATAATTTTGGGGGTGGGGTTAAGGGGAAGATAATAAAAACACTCGAAACGAGATTCTCCCTTTTTGAGTTTCTCATTGAGTTCCTTAACTGCCTTATCACGATGCTGACCGTCGATGATGACAAGGAGAATCTCAATGTCGGGATCTGAGGGTTGTACCATAGTTCCATCATCTTCACGGACAACAGACAGTCCATCTTCAAGGCATTTGTGAGCAGGAACCACCAAGCACGGACAGATAACTCCTCCAGCGGACATGATGGATTTTTGCTTTGCCTTTACGACAGGAGATTGAATCTGACGATTAATGGCAAGTCTGGCGAACTTATAGCCTTTGTCTAATAGATAGGACAAACTATAAATCATGCCACTTCCCAGTACGTCTGTAGATTCCGCAGGACTGGCACCTGCGGTTGCCTCAAAATTGGCCTGCTGATAAGTATTAGTTTCTTCAGCAGGTGTGGGAGCCTCGACTAAATTCAGCTCTAAGTTGTTTTCTTCTTTTTGCATATCTTTGTCTGTGTAGGTGCATAATAATATTGCGGGTTGGATCCTTGCCCACAATTAATCATACTAACACCCTATAGAGGGTTTGCCGAGAGTAATGCGCAAGCTATTGGCCTATAGCTTAAGCGCATGATATCTTCACCAATGCTACTTCTTATAGCCGCCTCTAACCATTTTGTTACGCATCTTCTGCACATTGAGCAATTCAAGTGCAAGATCTGCATCCACAACAATGATTTTTCCATGCTGGCTAATAGCAGCATCAATCACACCGCTTTTCTTGATTCTGGCAGCAGTTGAAGTTGAACAACCTAACAATTTACAGAGTCCTGCTAATCCATAGACGAAATGCTTCTTCGTCATGACTGCTGAATCATCAGAATTCTCCACTGTAGTAGCCAGTCCAAGTCCCGTGCGAAGAGCTTCGATGAACTCTTCCGTGGTTGTGTTCAGTAAAAGTTTGTTTTCTCCCATATTTTTATTGTTTTATATTAAAACCGCCGCAAAGTTACTAAGGTTAAAACGGGGCATTAAGGGGAAATTCTAAAAAGATGCAAAATTCTTATATACTACTGACTTACAGAATCTTACGTTCCTATTTTTGTGAACGGGGAGTAACAAGGAGAAATAGCAATATATGGATGTTGTGTTAATTTCCGTAAAAAAATTCTGTTTCTCCTGAATAATCCGTATATTTGCATTATAAATGATGTGATCATGACTATTTCGAAAATTGATTTTTATTTATTCAGATTGGAACAACTATGTTCCGATTTTAAGCGAAGTATGTGTATGGATCATTTGCCATATACAGAATTGATGACGTTCAAGCGGTATATGGATTATGTTATTGATAACTATGAGAGAGAAGATGATGTCTCTTCACTATCGTATAGTTTAGATCTTCTTAGAGGTTTGTATGTTTTAAATAATCCCAATTTACTATTTGATTCGAAAATGGCCGATCCATTAAGTGTGGAGCGATTAGATGATTTTAAAATAGCAGAGCAACAAGTTTATGAACAGACTATACGCTTTTATAAGGAGCATATGCAAAGTGAGAGTCGTCGTTTGTATGCTGATTTTTTAACTGAATTAAACTTGTATTTGTCTTCGCGACTTATCAAACATGGCATCTATATTCGTGAAGATTTCTTGAGTGAGATAAAACTAAAGGCTAATGTGTCTATTCCCCAAATAAGATGTGTTATAAGAATGTTGCAAGGTGAAGGATATATTGATAATGACAAGATAACTGCAAAAGCATTTGAGTCCTTATTCGTTGGTAGTGTGTTAGCTTCACAAATGATGAGGATTCAGTGGAAATGTATGTCTAAAACCTCTGGTAGCGTCAACGAACATAAACAAAACATTGCAGCTCTTTATGTTCTGTTTGAAACATTGGGAGTAGATTTGAAAAAACCGTATAATAGGAGATTGATTGAGAAGGTGTTTTTAGATTCTGGAGAGTTAAAGAAAAGAGAAATGAGCGATTTCCTAAATGGTTTTAAATCCAAAATAGAAAAATCGCTCAATTGTGAAAAAAATAGCGATGGCTAAGCAGGAGAATTTGTACTTTGTTTACTCATAGACTCACAGAATGTAAGTATTTCTTTGAGACGTTTCTCGTCTGCTTGGTCAAGGAACGTGATAATCGATGATTTGTATTGGTTACGATTCCATTTCTCCATTTCGAGAGATTGAGTTTCAAATGCAGTCTCGATATAGGGCTTCATCGTGTTATATCCCTTGTGGCCAGTACACTTCATAACGACCTGGGGGGTAATCCCCATAGCTAGACTACAGGAAACAAAAGTACGACGAGCATCATGACAAGAAATGATTTCATGGAACTTGTGTTGCACCTCAAAACGTTTTGCCCCAATCATATATGTGTCTATTATGATACGGTCAACTCCAGCTGCTTTCGCTGCATCTTTTATTGCATCATTTAGTTTCTGGTTGCTTGGAACGACAAACACATGACCATCGTCAGTCTCTTTGCCCTTATACATATTTAATATATTAATTGCTCCGTCAGTAAGGGGTATAGACAGACGTTCGCCAGTTTTCTGAGCCATCATTTCAATACGATTACCATTGATATGGCCTGTTTTCAGATTTTTCAAATCCGAGTAACGTAACGATGTGTACGCCATGAAGCACCACATATCTCTTGCTTTGGAAAGACGTTCTTCATCCTTGTTGAACTTAAATGCAGAGAATTTGAGCAGTTCATCATAATGCATAAATGTGACTGTTCGGTTCAATACTTTCAGGTTCGTTCGAAAAGTCAAAACATCCTCTGGGATGGAAAAACCATTTTGGTGATCAATCCATTTCAAAAAACACTTAAGCATAACGCACTGTTTGTTGATGGTACGATTCTTATAGTCATTCTTAACATACCAATCCCGGAGTTTATACATGCATTCAAGGGTTATGTTATAAGGTGTTATAGAAGGTACTGCTGCTGTGATGTGTTGATATGCTTGGATATATTTCTCCTTGCAGTCATCATCCCAATTTTTTACGTTACCTTCTTCTTCGAGAAATTTATTGAGTAGATCTTTAAGCGAAACTCGTTTGGGCTTCTCGTTCTCTGTTACTTCCTCTGTTCTACCAAGTTCTTTGTTAACCATCGTCTTTAAATCGGATGGAGTTGGGACTGAGTTGTTCATTTCGTAAACGGCGAATACTCTTCTAATTTCCTCACGGAACTCGTCAATGCGTTCGTTTATTTCATAGGCATAATATTTCTTGCCCTTAATTTCATGAACTGTACTCTTAAGGGCTTTTTGATTCACAAAGTCCCATTTAGATTCGTCTGCGTACATACCTGTGACGAAACCGACTTCATTTGCTTTTTGATTCCATCTAACGCGCACCAACACACGATTGTCTCTTTTATCAATCAGAGTTCTAATGTTAAATTTTATCTTTATCATTTTACTTTAAAAATTTGAGTTTAACTTTGCACCCAAGAATTGTGATTCTGTCAGCATTCTGGGGGTTATCGGTGCAAAGATACAAATACTATTTCGTATATCCAAGTGCTCCCCCTATAGTTGGCATCACTTGATAAAGTAAGATAATAAAAAGGTGAAAAGAAATGGTTAAATGATTGAATACGAGCAACATATATGGTTAAAGGTATTCATGCGTGTGCATAATGATATTTCTGTTCTCTCCGCTTTTAGAATACAGATAATCAACAACAAGACGTTCCTTTTTGCCATTACTGGTCATTTAAATAATGTCGTCAATGCTCAATTTGGCACATTATTCACAAATAACCTAGCCTTTGTCAGCTTGCCTGTGTTTAAGTGTTTCTCCAGCCTTGCTAGATTTCGCGGCCTCTTACCGTGATTCGCCAGTCCCCGTGATAGACTCGAAAAAATGCCGTTTGTTTTTGCGTTCAGGCGAGGAGATTTTGCGTATAGGCGCAAGGTCTTTTGCGTATAGGCGCAAGGTGTTTTGCGTATAGACAAAAGCGTTTTTACTCCCACCTTTCTACCGCTTTCATTGGACCTTGCACCAACGAAGCCCCGTCCTCTCACCCCTGAAGCCTGGCTGAGGTGGGCGGTCACGGGGTTGCCCAGCATGCAGATGGTGCACCCATCAGGGCGCAATAGATTAACCTCGAACACCCTTTCAGGGCGTCTATGCCTTCGTTGTTAGTACAGCGCAGCAAGCGCACCTACGGGGTCTCTGACATCGTGTCGGTGGTACACGCACATCAAGCTACTGAGAGGAGACGCGTTCAGCGTCTTATGGTCGAGACTGTTATAAGGGTGGGATGCTTTAGTTATATAACAGAAGTTTCGGAAGATCTTATGGAAGTAAAGCGTCTCCTTCATCGCCGAAAGGTCGTTTTCTTGCGTTCCATAGGTACTCAAGTGCTTCACGGAGGTCTTGCACCGTCAGGCGGAGCGTTTCTCTTCAAACAGTCTAAGGCCGAAATTCAAGCAATCGAGCGTCACGATCCAAGCAATCGAGCGTCACGATCCAAGCAATCGAACGGCGAACGTCACGACTCAATCAGGAGAACGATTCTCTTCTAGTAAGTGAACGCCACTCTGCCAGTAAGTGAACGCCACTCTGCTAGTAAGTGAACGCCACTCTACTGGTAAGTGAACGCCACTCTGCTGGTAAGAGAGAAACAACCAAGCAAGAGAAACGTAAGAACTCCCGAAACTCTAATTATATAATTGTAGCTGCGTAGTGAACTGAGTCGTCATCGAGAATGGTGTAAAAAAATAATTATTGTTAAAGGAATGACAGGATTGAAATATTTATTGTATATTTGCAGTAGTAAAAGTCTTCTGTAAGAGGAAGAAAGAAAGGTTGAATACTGTTTCTGAAGAAATAACAGCAATAATCGACACCACATCTAAGCTGGTGTTAAAGAAACGAGGCGATTCTGCGGTGGAGTTTACCAATGCTGCGAATCGTCTCTATATACATGATTTTATTGAGTTGGCAGAGATTGGCTGTCATCGCGTACTCTTCTCTTTGCTCAGGCTTTCCAATGGAAAACATAGGGGAACTGCTGACAAGGATAAGGGACGCATGGTCGTAGCGATGATTACCCAATACCCGGAAGAACATCATGACAAACTGTTTTTTTGCCAATCCAACAACTGTATGACTAACGCGATCAACAGGATATTCCATCTGTGGGCACGTTCCAATTGGAATATGATTGATGACAGGGTGACTTACTTCGATGGTGCAGGGCAGCTTATAAATATAAAAGAGTATCGGACCCCGTTCCGCCTGATGAGCCTGGCCTTCTAGCGTGTGCAAGAATAACAAATACAAGTACATGAATGACATTAACTGTATGTTTCTGAAATACAAATAAGATGAAATACAAATTGTGGAATTACAAATCATTCTCAGCCCGTCTGAGCCTTTGGGTAATACTGACGGTGGCTGTCATTTTGTTGGTCACTGCCTTGGTAGCCAACATTTTTGTGCGTGACAATATCCTTCGCGAAGAGGAACTGAGAGCTACAGGAGCATTGAACAATGCCGAGGAGCATATCGAAGGTGTGTTCATTGCAGTGGAGACAGCGATTAAGAATCATGTATCTGAAATCAAGAAGAACACACAAGCTCCTCACGAAGAAATGTACCGCATTACCCGTGAAATGCTAGAGACCAACCCTATGATTGTGGGGGCAGCCATCGCCTTCGAGCCGAATTATTATCCTGAAAAGGGCCGTTACTTCTCACCTTACAGCTATCGCGACATGCAAAGCAAGAACGGCTCTATTGTCTCCAAGCAGTTGGGTACTGCCACCTACGACTATCCTACGATGGAATGGTATCAAGTACCCAAGAAGTTGATGAACGGCTATTGGAGTGAACCCTATTGTGATACAGGAGGCGGTGAGAT
>Ga0310694_10003267_pt1 | contig 15974 bp, 14 predicted proteins | sample 174DNAGHGhighgp2_FD_203884 | JGI IMG/M metagenome (GOLD analysis project Ga0310694, IMG submission 203884) | Sheep rumen microbial communities from Palmerston North, Manawatu-Wanganui, New Zealand - 1742 DNA GHGhigh gp2 (v2) (version 2) | ecosystem: Host-associated > Mammals > Digestive system... | reverse complement strand
TTGAAATAGACGACCCGAATTTCATTATTGCTCCTGCCGACGGCCGAGTCGTGGTCATCGAACCGACGGAGGAGAACGAGTACTTCCACGAAGAACGGCTGCAAGTGTCCATTTTCATGTCTCCGTTCAACGTGCATGCCAACTGGTATCCTATTGAGGGCAACATACTGGTCAGCGAGCATCAGAAAGGCCGTCACAAAGGTGCATGGCTGCCTAAATCCAGTACGGAGAACGAACGCTCGTTGGTTGTCATTGAGACACCATCCAAAATACAGATAGCCGTCCGGCAAGTGGCAGGAGCCATGGCTCGGCGAATCGTCACGTACGCCAAACCGGGACATTTTGCGCACAGGAACACGCATCTCGGATTCATCAAGTTAGGCTCCAGAGTGGATTTATACCTGCCTCTCGACACAGAGATGTTTGTAGCTGTCGGTGAATCCGTTCGGGGCAACGAGACAGTCCTCGGCCGGTTGAACAACGACCCGCAAGAACAAGAACCAATAACCAAATAATTAACCATCATGGATAAATTTGAAGAATTATTTGCACAATACCCCTGCCCGTTCACGGACGAAGAGGTAAAAGCCCAAACGGCAGAAATCATTGCGAAGCATTTCGCAGAGAACAACAATGTAGAGGTGTGGAAAGAGTGTCTGCATCAGATTGACCTGACGACCCTCAGCGCAGATGACACCATCGCAAAAGTGGAAGGAATGGCTCACGCCGTAAACAATTTCGAGAAAGATTTTCCCGGAATACCCAATGTGGCGGCTATCTGCGTCTATCCCGCAATGGTTGAGTACGTACGCAAGGCGCTCAACGACCCGCAATTCAATATTGCCTGCGTGACAGGCGTGTTCCCCAGCTCGCAGAGTTTCTTGGAGGTCAAAGTGGCGGAAACAGCCCTCGCACTCAAAGCCGGAGCAACGGAAATAGATATTGTACTCAGCGTCGGCAAGTTCCTCGAAGGACGCTTGCAAGAGTGCTTCGACGAGATTTCCGAACTCAAAGCAGTCTGCGGTACACATCACCTCAAAGTGATTCTCGAAACGGGTTTGCTCAAATCGGCAGAGAACATATGGAAAGCATCCATTCTTGCTATGGCAGCAGGAGGCGATTTCATCAAGACTTCAACCGGTAAGATTGCCGTTAATGCGACTCCGGAAGCCACCTTCGTCATGTGTCACGCCATCAAGGCTTGGCAGGAAAAGACAGGCGAAAAGAAGTGCTACAAGCCCGCAGGAGGCGTTTCCACCACCGACGAAGCCGTACAGCACTTCACGCTTGTAAAGGAAATTCTCGGAAACGAGTGGCTCAACAACGAGTCTTTCCGCTTCGGAGCAAGCCGTCTCGCCAATAATCTCCTCTCGTCCATCGTGGGCAAGGAAACAAAGTATTTCTAAACAAACAATCGGAAAAACAGCAGATACTTTATGTCCTTGCAATGCGGAATAGTCGGGTTGCCGAATGTCGGAAAATCAACCCTCTTCAATTGTCTCAGTAACGCGAAAGCGCAAAGCGCCAACTTCCCGTTCTGTACCATCGAACCAAACGTCGGAGTTATTACTGTGCCGGACGAACGTCTTATCAAACTCGGCGAAATATGTCACCCCGAACGGGGCATTATTCCGACTACCGTCGAAATAGTGGACATAGCCGGACTGGTCAAAGGCGCCAGCAAAGGTGAGGGACTGGGAAACAAATTCCTTGCGAACATCCGCGAAACAGATGCAATCATTCATGTGCTCCGCTGTTTCGATGATGAGAACGTAGTGCATGTCGATGGAACAGTTGACCCTGTTCGAGACAAAGAAATCATTGACGCCGAACTCCAACTGAAAGATCTCGAAACAGTGGAATCACGCATCCAGAAATGCGAAAAAGCCGCTAAAGCGGGAGGAGACAAGAATGCCAAACTGCAACTTGAAGTGCTCGTCAAATACCGCGAAGCGCTGTCACAGGGCAAGAACGCACGCTCCGTCGAACTGGCAAACAAAGACGAAGAACAGGCGGCGAAAGAGTTGTTCCTGCTGACCAATAAACCCGTTATGTATGTTTGCAACGTGGACGAAGATTCAGCGGTAACCGGCAATGCGTATGTCGAGCAAGTACGTCAAGCGGTCAAAGACGAAGACGCACAGGTGCTTGTCCTTGCTGCGAAAATAGAGAGCGAAATTGCCGAACTGGAAACTTACGATGAACGGCAAATGTTCCTCGAAGAAATAGGACTGCAGGAGTCCGGCGTCAACCGGCTCATCAAAGCGGCGTACGCGCTGCTCAAACTCCGTACGTTCCTAACCGCCGGTAGTGACGAAGTGCGCGCTTGGACTTTCCGAGAAGGAATGAAAGCTCCGCAGTGCGCCGGAGTTATCCATACGGACTTTGAACGAGGTTTCATCCGCGCAGAAGTGATAAAATACGCCGATTTCATCGAGCTTGGAGGAGAAGCCCAATGCCGCGCTGCTGGCAAACTCGGCATCGAAGGAAAGGACTACCTCGTTCAGGATGGAGACATCATGCATTTCCTCTTTAACGTCTAACCAATTACAAATTACACATGATTGAATCTCTTCTTTCGCACGGACTCTGGGTCGCCATTATACTGATTATTGCCGGTTTCATCGCATTAGTTAAAGGAGCAGACTGGCTTGTGGACGGAGCTTCGTCCATCGCCAAGCACTTCGGCATAAGCGACCTTGTTATCGGCCTGACGGTTGTCGCTTTCGGCACTTCCATGCCTGAATTTGTGGTAAACATGGTTTCCGTTGCACAAGGTTCCACCGACCTTGCTATTACCAATATCGTCGGCTCGAACATCATCAACACCTTTGTCATTTTGGGTTTGACCGCACTCGTTTACCCGATTACATCGAGGAAAAGAGCACGTAATTGCGACATTCCGGTGTCTATCATTGCCGGCGTACTTGTACTCACGTTTGTAGCAATTCAACTTCCTTTCGGCGAAACAGAAAGGGGCATCGGACGGATGGGAGGTGTTGTCCTACTCATCATGTTCTGCTTCTTCCTCTATAGCACGTTTCTCAACTCGAAAGAAGAACCAGAAGAGCCGGAAGCAGAAGTGAAAGACATACCTACCAGACGCGCCATAGCGCTTATATTAGCCGGTTTCATCGGACTTGTTGTTGGTGGCGAACTGATTGTAAAAAGCGCAGTGGACATAGCCACAAAGATGGGAGTAAGCGAAGCAGTCATCGGTTTGACCATAGTTGCATTAGGTACCTCATTGCCCGAACTCGCCACTTCCGTCATCGCAGCAGCCAAGCATAACAGCGACATTGCACTTGGAAATGTGTTCGGAAGCAACATTTTCAATGTCTTCTTCGTACTCGGTACCAGTGCCACTATTCGTCCGCTGCCGGCTTACGATGGAATCGAACTGGACGCATGGATGGCTACCATCGGTAGTATTATCGTCTGGATGGCGGTACAAACGAACAAAGAACGGAAAATCAAACGATGGGCAGGAGCACTGCTACTAATCATTTACGCAGGGTATCTAACCTACCGATTAATGAGAGTCTAACAACATTCGATTGAATTCACGCCGCTCACGGTCAAAGAGCCACCCCCATTTATTGAAATAACGGCACATGTTTTGGATATGAATCCGAAGCATGTGTTTGTCTTTATAGGAAGAACGCGCGTGCGCATGAACAATTGTCCATTCTGGATAATATAGCGTTAAATAGTTCCGATGAATAGAACGGGTAAGGTCTATATCTTCCGGGTACATAAAGTACCGCTCATCAAAAAGTCCCGATTCCACCGCACTTTTTGTCCTCAAAAACATGAAACAACCGCTCAAATACGGAGCGTTAACAGGACGATTTAAATCCAAATCCCGCAACTCATATCTTTTGTTCCGTCGGGCCATTAACCAACGAGGCAGGAATCGTCTGCCAAACACATCCAAGGGAGAGGGTAATCGTTTCGCCAAATATTGTTGCTGACCATCCGCCCCCACTACACGGGGCATCATTTGTCCGACCAGCGGATGGTACAACATCCAGTCGTGCATCGCGTCTATGTCTTCCGCTTTAACCCGAACATCACTATTCATTACCAAATGGAACTCGGTCTTATAAAACGCACTCTCCCGCAACGCAATATTATGCGCCTTTCCGTAGCCCAAATTCTCTTCCATCGCCATATACCGCAGTCTATTGGTTCCAAACTGCATTGCAAGCGTCTCTTTCTTAGAAACTGTTTCCTCCTTACGATACTCCGGAGCGGTATTGTCCAACAGATAGATTTTACGCAGGTTCTTTATCCGCAACAACTCCCCGACAAGAGGCAAAACCTCCTGTTCCCACTTCGGATGATATAGAACAATAGAGATGTTTAACACCTTACTGATTTAACAGTTTACCGATTTAACGTTTTCTAAGGAACTGCCGCAATTTGCGTATTTGCTTGAAAGCAACGGTCAAATAACCGGCTCCAATATGATTCTTTTTTAGCACAATATAGTCTTCCTGCGTCTTTGACAAACGGGCTTTCGTATTCTTGTTGCTCGCGCCGCCCACTTCCATGCAAACCAACACTTCAGGAATATACTGAGACTTGTATCCCGCCTTGAAAATACGCAAAATCATATCATAGTCCGCAGAGATTCGGAACCACTCGTCGTACAATCCTTCTTTCTCATACACCTCTTTGCGACAATATAAGGTGGGATGAGGAGGCATCCATCCATATTTGAGACTACTGCGATGGAACTCATTACTTTTCCACCTGCGAACCACTTTTCCATTCCTGCAATACTGCAAATCGCCATACACGACTTGGGTCAGTGAATCTTCGAATGCGGCTGCAATAATTCCGATGGAATCGGACGAATTGAATACATCATCCGAGTGCAAGAAACCGATTACATCGCCTGTCGCCATTTGAATACCCTTGTTGAGGGCATTGTAAATTCCTTTATCCGGTTCGGATATCCAGCGTACTTCACGAGTACTTGCTTTATTGTCCCTTTGTATTTTTTTTGAGTAGGCTTCAATCAACTCTATGGAACCATCTGTCGAAGCTCCATCTATGATGATATGCTCGATTTCATCGTACTTTTGATTCTGTACACTCTCCAATGCTCGTGGCAATGTTTCTGCGGAATTGTAAGTGATAGTGATAATAGATATTTTCATGCTAAATAATTATCTGCTGATATACTTGTTTCGTTAGTTTATACGTCTTATCCCAACTGAAACGCTTTGCGTTCTCAAATCCCGCTTGTATGATATCGTTTGTCGGGCGTGACTTCAACTCCATGACTATCTCTGCCATCGCATCAGCCATTTGGATTCCGCTTCCATGCTTCACCATCAATCCCTTGCTGCCGATAATCTCTGGTATGGATGAAGACTCTTGTGCGATGACCGGACATCCGGCTTTTTGTGCCTCCAGAACTGGTATCCCAAATCCTTCGTAATCAGACGGGTAAAGAAGACATAGTGCTTCGTTATACATCTGGTTTAGTTGTTCCGTTCTAACAGCAGATGCTGTCACCAATTCGATTCCAGTCTTCTTTGCCACTTCTTGCGCGACGTCATATCGTTTATAGTCCACCGAAGTATTGCCAACATACAGCAAATAACCTTTCTTCTTTACCTCTGGCATCGGATAAAAAGCATCGCTCACCCCATTGTAAATTACATGAATACAATCTTCTGGTATCCACGGATAGAAACGCAACACATCCCGTTTCGTGTTCTGGCTGATACATATGATAGCCTTGCTATGCTTTAATGCTTTCTTTTCTTCCCACAAATGGACGGCCTTAGGTAATCCGATTCGATAAAAATGGTATGTCAAATCATGTATTGTGGTCACATTTTGTGCCAATGGATTATCACACACACGAAAATAAGAAGAGTGAAATATCGTTGGTTCGGTGGGTTTGAAATCAGGTTCTCTATACCGTTCCATCCGCCGCAAAGGCTTAGGTCTGATCATCGTTTCGGGTATCTCGATCTGCTTACGCAGGATGTTAGTCATCGGATATTCAAACATGCTGACTGACAACTCAGGATCAATACACGCGCGCTTCAGTATTTCCGTCCACACAACAGAAATACCTCCCACACGCTGCAAGGAATAGATAATATTGTCGAACGTTACTTGCATACCTCTCCTAAAACTTCCAGATATTGTTTTCCCCATCGGGCATCCGGCTCCATATAATTGCCTTCTCCCCATTCGTTCCAGGACTTGAGCATGACCAGTTGATTGTGCTTCTTATCCACGATGTTTTTAATCGCTTGCACATGTGCTTTGAAGGCTTCCGGCGTGGAGTTGTGCAATACAAAGGCTCTCATCCGGCTTCTGGGCGAGTGATCCCATCCGGGGAGGATAGTGGGCACTACCTCTTCACGTTTCATAGCAGACTCAGCGAATACCTTGATCGCTTTCGCATAGTCATAGACGAGGGGTGCTTTGCCGCAAAGATGCTTCACTATTGCCGGCAAATGGCTTAGTGCCAGACATTTGTCGCGTTTAGCGTCTCCCAATGGAACCAGGTTGACAGCATCAAATCCCATTGCTATCACATCGTCCACTTGCCATCTGTATGCCACATGACCAAGTAAATAAAGTCCGTTGAAACCGGCACTTTTTGCCATTTTCTGCCATCTTTGAGTCCATTCTTTACCATTCGGCAAATCAAACGGACGATAGACCATTAGCAACGGCTTGCCGTCCACTTGTATATACCGTTTGTCCCGCAGAAGAGAGAGGATCGCCTCAAAATGGTTTTTGTCATCTTCTGCGGAATAAGTCTGTTCGATAAGCATTCTATCCGGAGCCGTTTGCTGGTCAAGCCAAGTCTTTGCTTTCCAACTTTCATTTGCCCAGCCTAAACAGAAGGGAAAATCCGGTTTACCGCTTTTTAGTACTTCCTGCAAGGGTTTCTCCAAGAGTTGCTTGCCACCGAACCAATAGTGCCAATAACAAAAGCCCTCTATACCTGCTTCGCGCGCTAATGCAGCTTGTCGTTCACGAATATCCGCATCCAATAGGTTGTAATAGCCCAATTCTCCCGGTTTCACCGGCTGTTGGTGTCCTTTGAACAGCGGTTTGCCGTTGCGCACACTGGTCCATTCGGTAAATCCTTTTCCCCACCATTCATCGTTCTCCGGAATAGCATGGAACTGAGGCAGATAATAAGCTATCACACGCATAATAATTGCTGTATTTGCTCGTCAAACGACTGATTCTTTACTAATTTCATTGCCTTTTCTTGTCCTGCACGTGCAATGGAACCACGATAATCGTTTTCCATGCAACGAATCAAGAGAGTCAATAGCTCTTCCGGTTTATCCGGAGAAAAGAACAAGGTCTCTTTTGCGTCTTCAAGCAGTTCATTCATACCGGATTGATTTGTTTGAAGCACGCATACACCGGCTTGCATTGCCTCCAAAACCACCAACGGCATTGTTTCCCGCCAAGAAGGTAGCACAAGAATATCTATTCGGCCGTAGAACTTTACAACGTCCGGTGTTTGCGGCAATATTTCCACAACCGGAGTCCGCAAGTCAGTCAGTTTCTCAACATACCATCTGTCTTTGTCATCCAAAGCACCGCAAAGCAGAAGACGCGATGAAGGAAATCTCTGATAAATCCGCTCGAATGTATGTACCAGCAAAGGAATGTTTTTCCGTTCTTCAAAATGACCTACAAATCCGATGGTACACCCATCGTCATGTACAGATTCTTTCGATTTCATCAGACAAATCCGCTTCATCGGATTGTAAATAATACGGGCATTGGAGAGTTGTATTCCTAAAGCCTGTTCCCATTCTTGCTGCTGCTTATGGGAGATACAAATGATTGTATCCGCCTGTCGTATATACGGTATATATAGTTTTTTTAGTGAAGGGTGCCATCCGAATCTCTCGTCAACGGGTTCATGGAAATGCCAGATGTGCCGAACGCCAGTACGTTGTGCCAGAGCCGCCCCAAGAATCGTGATAGACGAACTGGAATAAATCGTCGTCACTTGTTCGCGTCTGACAAACCTCGCCAAGCGGCACAAGGTGTACCAATTGTATCCCATTACCGCCCATGTGCGCCATTTATGTATTCCCGCTGCACGGTAAGGCAACGCCATCACACGCACTCCTTCAATCTTTTTCAGTTCCTCCTTCATCCCTGCGTCCAGCACGACAGAAGGCACAACAACCGTGACGCGTGCGCCCTTTGCGACACAAGCTTTTACAGCTTGCATCATTACGGATTCCGCTCCGTGTAATCCTCGTGCGTGCGATATGAAAAGGATGTGACTCATTGTTGTGTTGCTTTAACGCCTTTCGTCCCGGAAGAAATGCTTGCTCTGTTCCAAGCGCTGCTTGCCGGTACTTGGCCGCGGATGGAGTTTATATTCAATATAGTTTTGGTATGGGTTGTAAGCCGCAGCCTGCGGAGCTTCCAGGAATATTCCCCTTGAGAAGCTAAAGCAGTACAAAGCGACCACGACGAGTCCAGCCAAGCGCTCCAAAAAGAGCGGCAATACTTCTAAGAGCATCGGCAGCAAGGCAATTATGCCAATAAAGAAGAAAAGCCTTACTCGGTTGCTTACCTCGACCAGTTCATAACAATAGTAATACAGGACAAGGCTGAGCGCAAAGAGGTTCAACATTACAGTTCCATAGGGCAGTTCATCTATCTTGTTTTTAAAGAAGAGTACGACGATTAGTATGGCGAGGTTTAGTACAAAACCGATACTCAATCCGCGTTGCACGGCAAAGAGTGCATTCTCGGCATACATTTCCGCTTTTTCGGCGTAGTTCTCTCCCAGCCAACCAGCAACCGTAAGGAATATGGTTTTTATCCACGGAACTCCAATGAGCATGAGAACCGCTCCCACTCCAATAACAAGAATATACACAACTGTCGGAATCTTACGATCCAAGAAGAAATAGAGCGGTAACATCAATACCGCTACGCGGTGGAACGTACAAGCAATCAGCACAACGATAATATATTTCCATATTTTGCGCGAGCGGATGAACTGCAAGGCAAAGAAACACAAAGCGACCGCTGTAGCCTGACGGATATAAATCATCTCCAAGTTAAAGTACAGGATGCCATAGTAGCACAACAGACCTATAACAGGGAATTTGGTGTATTTGGGTAACGCGCAAGCAATCAGGAGTATATTAATAAACGTTACCACAAAGAACAAGTGCTGAATCGTACCACCGAGCGATTTAACGAGGGCACAAAGAAGTGTAAATCCCTCTTCAACAGGTTGTTCGACAATTTCAATCGGATGTCCTACAAGGCGGCTGAAAGAAGGAAAAGAAGCAAACAATTCCGTATAAGAATCCCAGTCACCGCCTGTTTCGTAGCGGAGTCCGGCTATACAGATAAGCAGTATTGCCGCCAATGAACTGAGAATCGTCGAACTCAGTTTATCGTGCATTTGCAAGTTCAGAACCGCAAGGACGAGTAATATGCCGAAACAAACGAGGTAGAACATAGTTTATGCTTGCGGAGTCATGAGTTTGTGTTTTCTTATCAGTAAAATTGTGCCGACTATCATACACTCAGCCAGTTCCGCGGCATTCCAACCGATACAAACCGCCTTTACTCCGATTTGTGGCAAAAGGACGAGGTTAAGTGATATACACAGAATAGCCAGACTTAATCCGACCCAAGGTGCCCAACGCTGTAGTCCCAAGCCGTACAATCCTTGTACCGTAAGGAGCGTAGCAGTCATGACGAGGAAAGGCAGCGGCGAGAGCCATCGAAGTATCTCTATAGCCGGTTCATATCCTGCGCCATAAATAACAGGAATGACAAGCGGTGCACTCAAAAAAGTGAGTCCTGAGACAAACGCCGCAGCAATTCCTGAGATGAGCAGCACACGTTTCAGGAATTGCACACCTTCTGTCTTGGATTCTTCAAAGCGGCGGCTCAGTTCCGGATAAACAGCCGTACTGACAGGAAGCACGACAACCATGTTAAGGGCAATAATAAGTCGTTGCGCCGCAGAGAAATAACCTATCATTTCATCGGTAGCAAAGCCTCCCAAAAGCGTCATGTTAACCGTTGTATAAAGGCTGACAAAGACATTGTTGAGGAAAATAGGTGCTCCGGCAACCAATACTTCTCTTAAGGCGCTACGCGTAAGGATGAAAGAACCGATTTCGAAGTGATGTACAACGTACACCAAAGCTCCGATGCCCACAATTATCCCCGCTATGGACAAAAGCAGCGGATAGAGACGATAATATGAAGCCTGGCGAACCAAAGCCACAACGAGCAATGCTCCTAATAATTTGGTAAAGAAGTTAGCCCACGCCATTTTGTCCATTTGCTGCTCTCCTTGGAGATACCAGGTCGGAAAGAACACGATTCCTATATTCATCAAAGCCGTATAGATATACAGCCTCGGATCACACGCCACCCGCTCCATAAACAGCGGAAGAAGTGCAAGAATAACAAACGAAATGACCAACAATCCCGCTTTTGCCGTTATGACAGCCCAGAAGAGTTGTCGTTTGCGCTCTTTGTTGTCTCCAGCGAGCGCGATTTGCCTTGTGGCGGAATATTCAAAACCGAAATTGACGAGTAACGTGAGATATGAGACGATATTCTGGGCGTAACCGACACTTCCGAAGAGCGTAGCACCCAAGACACGACTCACAACCGGCAAGACCAATAAGGGTATCAGGTAGTTGGCTATTTGCAACACACCTAATGAAAGCATATTTCTGAATATTCTTGTCGGCATAGTCAAAAAGTGTGCAAAGATACAAAAATAAAATGACGTGTGCAAATAAAACGCGAAAAAAGCGCAAATTGTGCACTTTTTTCGCGTATCTGCCGCTTATTCGGGTGTTTTACCGGTTTTGGAATTTATTCCAACCGTGTAGCAGAAGTAGTGGCATCCACATGTGGTGAAGCATCGTCTTTGGGCGCAAGAATTGCCTTGACGGTAGCCGGTTTGCCGATTTTCTCAAACGCTACGAGGAGAGCGGTAAGGTTGGTTTTGTTTGCATCATAAACAAGGAGAACTTCCTTGTTCTTGAGGTCACATTGCAAATCCTTAACCCCCTTTTCAAAGGCGATATTTTTCATAATTTTCTCACAACAGCCCTCACAATGTAAATCACAAGAGAGGATGACAGTTTGTTTATTCGGCTTTGCCATAATGGTCAAAGGGACAAAGATTACTGCACAAAGAATAACTAAAAAACGTTTCATATATATTGACAATTTATGTACTTCAAAATGCGTTGGGATCTCGATAGTGTCTCGATATCGTCTCGTATCTGTCTCGTAAGCGTCTCGTAAAAGTTTTGGCATTTTTTCAGAGGGATTCAGACGAACAACGATCCTATCTGGTACACCACAAACGAGATAAACCAAGCGAGGAAGAGCGAGTGGAATACCGTAAACCACGCCCATCTTCTTCCAGCCTCTCGTCTCAAGGTTGCGATAGTAGCGACACAAGGGAAATAGAGGAGGACAAATAGCATGAAGCAGAAAGCCGTCAACGGCGTAAATCCAGCCGCACTAATATCTCCTCCATATAAGATTGCGAGCGTAGAGACGATGGCTTCCTTCGCCGGCAGTCCCGTGAGCAGGCAAACGGACATTTTCCAATCAAATCCCAGCGGTTCCAATAGAGGCGAGACGAACTTGCCAATTGAAGCGAGGTACGAATTTTCAAGGTCGTTGATGTCTTGTCCAGGGAAATACTCCAACGCCCAAATAATGATACTTGCCCACAAAATAACCGTACAGATTTTCTGGAGGTAGTCAGCAACGCGTTCCCATACATGCGCCGCCGTATTGCGTGCTTTAGGCAATCGGAACTCCGGCAACTCGTTCACCGTGTCGGTATTGTCCTGTCTGAACCAGCGTGTGTGCTTCATAATGACGGCAAACAAGACGGACAGACAGATTCCTATCGCGTAAAGGGAAATCATGACGAGTGCCTTGTACCGTTCAAAGAACGTGTCCACGAACAACATATAAACCGGAAGTCGCGCAGAGCAGGACATGAAAGGAACCATGAGCATGGTAAGCACGCGGTCCTTGTGGTTTTGGATATCCTTTGCCGCCATGATAGCAGGTACGTTGCATCCAAATCCCATGAGCATGGGGATGAAACTACGTCCGTGCAGACCCACTTTGTGCATAATGGTATCCATTATGAACGCCTCACGTGCCATATAGCCGGAATCCTCCATAAGCGATATGAAGAAGAACAGGATGATTATGTTCGGCAGGAAAGCGAGCACGGCTCCGACCCCCTGCAACACACCATCCACCAGCAATCCCCGCAGCCATCCGCCGTCTATCCAAAGTCCGTTAATCCAGTCTGCGAGCCAATCCACGCCGTTTGCAATCCACTCCTGCGGGTAAGCGCCTAGCGTAAAAGTACACCAGAAGACGAAATAGAGCAGAACCATCATTATGGGGAATCCCAGCCAGGGGTTGGTAAGGATTTTATCAATTTTCTCCAGCCTCGTCTGGTGTTGGTCGTTCTTGGCGTGTGTAAGTGTTTGCGTCAGAATACCATGCACATAAGCCTGATAAGATTCCTCTTCTCCCTGATCGCGCAAGTGGTAAATCGGGTGTGCTTTAGAAACAGGTCGCTTAGCGGCTTCGAGAAGAATGGAAAGGCAGTTCGGCAGGCCGTAGTTCAGTCTTACTGAAACACGACAAGTGGGCACACCAATAAGTTTCTCCAGCTCAGGAATGTTGAGCGAGTGGTCTGTTTTGAGCAACAAGTCGTACCGGCCTATAGCCAGAACGATTTTCTCCTGTTCGTCAATTATATGCGGCGTAAGGAGCAAGGATTCTTCGAGACGCGTTGAGTCCACGACCTGCAAGACCACGTCAAAAGCGTGACCGTGCAAATCGTCGGGGTTATAGACCTCGACAAACTTGACGTCCTTTCGGCCATCGTCGGCCAGTTGTTGCAAGGCGTGCGTAAGGGAAGTCTTTCCGCTCTGCGGTAATCCTATGACAGCTATTTTGGTCATTGGCTATTACTCCTTGTCAATTAATCGTTTGGCGGTGCAAAATTACTGCTTTTCAGCGACACACACAATCCCTAATAGTTGGGATTTTGGCATATTAGAGTGATTTGAGTATTAGGCAAAGCCATTTGTAACATCTTTCCGTACTTGGGATAGACAGCCTTTCTTGCGGCGAGTGTACTCCGTACATTTGCGGGCCGATGGAAACCATATCCAGATACGGGTATTTTTCGAGGAACAGACCACACTCCAGTCCTGCGTGGATAGCTCTAACTTGCGGCTCGGCGCAGAAGAGGTCGGTATAGGTCTTTTTGACCACGTCAAGCAGTTCCGATTTGGGATTCGGAGCCCATCCGGGATATCCGTCTCCGTGCGTAACCTCGTCGCAGGCAATGGAAAGTGTATGCTCCACGACATTTTTGATGAAGTGCTTTGCCGGCTCCTTCGACGAGCGCTGGGATGTATTGATTTCAATAAACCGGCCTTTCTCATCCTCGCGCATCTTAACGGAAGCGAGATTGGTACTTGTTTCAACAAGCCCGGGCATTTCCGCACTCATATTTACCACTCCGTGCGGACACTCGTTGAGTGCCATTAAGAGACGAGCGGTTTGCGGGAATGGCAGGTATGTCTCCGGGAGGTCACACGACTCCAAATCAAGGCGCATCTCTTTCTCCACGCTACCAAATTTACTTTCCACTTCCGCTACATAGTTGTTCCATGTGATTCGGATAGCTTCTTTGTTGCGTTCGTCAATCACAAAAACGGCTTCCGCTTCGCGTGCGATAGCATTCCGCAAGTTGCCGCCGTCGATAGAACAGAGCACGAAGTCCGTGTATTTCCATATGTCATTGAGAAATTCAACGATGATCTTGTTGGCGTTTGCGCGGCCTTTGTCAATATCGTCTCCTGAGTGTCCTCCGAGCAATCCGCAGACTGAAATTTTGACAGCGAAAGGCCGATGGTCAGGAATATTGAGGTCGGCAAACCGTTTCGGCAAGTAGTGCATTTTGGCAAGTGTGTCAATACCTCCTGCACAGCCGATGAAGATTTGTCCGTCATCCTCCGAGTCGAGGTTGATGAGCCTTTTTGCACGCAACATACCGTCCTGCAGTTTCATAGCGCCGGTAAGTCCCGTTTCTTCATCCACCGTGAAGAGACACTCGATGGCAGGATGTTGCAGTTCCGGATCCGTGATTGCCGCGAGAGCCATCGAGATACCAATTCCGTTGTCTGCGCCGAGTGTCGTTCCTTTCGCTTTGAGCCACTCGCCGTCAATATAGGTCTCAATAGGATCTTTCGTGAAATCATGTTTTACGTCTCCGTTCTTCTCACAGACCATATCCATATGTGCCTGCAGAATAACTCCTTCGTGATTTTCAAAACCGGGCGTAGCCGGCACACGCATTATGACGTTCATCGCTTCATCGGCGATACACTCGATACCGTGCGTGGCAGCAAAATTCTGCAACCAGCGGCTAATTTTCTCCTCGTGTTTGGAGGGACGAGGAACTTTGCAAATCTCTGCAAAAATGTCAAATACTCTGTTGCTCATATTGAATTTTATTTAGTTGTCTGTTAAAGCGAATATGAAAGAGCACTGCCGGAATGGCCAATGCGACGACAAAAGCAATCCACATACCCTTTGCGCCGAGCCCCAAAGGGAAAGTGAGGTACAACCCCAAGGGCAAAGCGACACCTATATATGCGAAAAGAGCAATACGCATCGGAACACGTACGTCCTTAATCCCTCGCAACATGGCTGCGCCTATACATTGGAGTCCATCCACATACTGAAGCGTACCTGCAATGATGAGCAGCGTAGAAGCAATCGGTACAACGGCTTCGTCCTCCGTAAAAATATACGGGATGTAATTGCGTCCGAGAATCATAATTGCCGCGCCGATAGTGTTCATCAGCAGGCAAAGATGAATGGAAGCATGGCTTGCCATCCGGACAGCATGGATGTCTCCTTTCCCCAACTGGTGTGACACGCGGATTGTAGTAGCCGAACCAATACCCAAAGCGAGCATAAAAGTCAAATCCGCCATCTGGTTTGCGATATGATGGGCAGCCAAGGCCTCTTTGTTAATCCACCCGATGATGACGAAAGAGGCAGTAAAGAGAAAGGCCTCCGCGAACGATTGCAGGCCGATGGGTGTGCCGATAGCGAGCAATTCACGTATTTCGCGCCACTTGACACTTGTGGCCTCACGTATATACATACGCCATTCGGACTTGCAAAACATAACCACCAAGAAGCAAACCGGCATCAAAATGCGTGCTATCAAACTTGCCCATCCGGCTCCTTCGGCACCCATTGGATCAAAGCCCCAGTGACCATATATAAACACCCAGTTGAGAAGTATATTCAGCAAGTTACATGCAATGGTTATCATCATCGCGACAAAGGTATTTCCAAGCCCCTCCAGGAACTGCCTGATAAAACAAAAGAAGAGGAACGGTACGATTGAAATAATGATGAGAAGATAATATGGTCTCGCGCAATCGGTAACTTCGGGTTCCTGGCCGAACAAGTCGAGGAAAGGCAGACATGGCACAAGAAAAGCCATTGACAGCAAGCACATAAGACCTGTAAATACCAGACCGTTAGTCCAATAGAACGCAATCTGTCTGTCCAAATCGCTTGTATCTTTCACGATTTCCCGTTGTCCGTGCGCGTAGCCCACCAAAGGTGTGATTCCCATTACGGCGCCCATTGAGAACACCATGACCGTAAAAAAGAGAGCATTGGAGAAACTGACCGCAGCCAAGTCGGTTGTTCCGTAATGCCCCACCATAATGGAATCCGCCAAGCCCACCATGGCTGCGCCCAACTGGGTCAGCATGACAGGAAAAGCCACTTTCAAGTTGCGGCGGTAGAACGGTTTATATGCCTGAAACGAATAAGCCAACAATACCCCAATTTGATTTCGCGTGCAAAGTTACTACAAAAAA
>Ga0310694_10003266_pt1 | contig 15976 bp, 14 predicted proteins | sample 174DNAGHGhighgp2_FD_203884 | JGI IMG/M metagenome (GOLD analysis project Ga0310694, IMG submission 203884) | Sheep rumen microbial communities from Palmerston North, Manawatu-Wanganui, New Zealand - 1742 DNA GHGhigh gp2 (v2) (version 2) | ecosystem: Host-associated > Mammals > Digestive system... | reverse complement strand
GTTTCGCCATCAACAACAGGCTTTCGTCAGACCTTAGCCTGCGCAAACGCGTTCAGTTTGAGCGTGTCCCAGGCGGCATTGAGCATTTAGAGCCGCTGATGGAAGCCTTGGAGAAAAGCCTTGAAATAGAAATGCAATACAAGCGGTACTATGGCACAGACGACATCAAACATTACCGCTGCAAGCCGCTTGCCCTAAAGCTATTCAAGCAACGATGGTATCTGATAGCCCTCAACGAGAAGGAAGAAATTCGTTGCTATGCCTTGGACCGTATCGATACGCTCAACCTCACAGAGGCCACTTTCAAAGCTCCAGAGGATTTTAACTTGCAGAAGCATTTCCAAGACGCTTTCGGCATCTATGTTGAACCTGAACTGAAGGCAGAAGAAATCCTCGTCAAGGCCGACAAAGACCAAAGCAACTTCCTGAAAGGCTTGCCCTTGCACCACAGCCAACGCATCATCGAAGAAACCGACGACTATACCATCTTCTCATGGCGGCTCAAACCTTCCTATGACTTCATCCAGCAACTACTTACGATGAATGCGCATATTGAAGTGCTGGAACCGATTTCGCTGAGAAACAGAATCAAATCACTATTGGAAGAGATGATCAAGAAATACTAATATTCATCACAAAGCTGGTAAAACCCGCAAAACATTTATTACTTATGCGAATTATCCAATCGGGAATTTTTAGGGTGCCAAAAGTTAGCAGCTTCCCTCGCACATCCTGTTAGACGGAAGTTGGATTTCAACTCGCGTCTGCTTGGACGAAAAAGAAACGCCTGACTCCTTGGCGGCAAAGATCCACCAACTGGAGCAGGCGTATTTTCCTGTGGCTATCGAACAGGTATTGTCGGAACGACAGGATTAGATATGCGTCGCGATGCGTTCAATCATTGCATCAATCTGCTTACCCATCTCTTCGGTATAACCAGGATTCTGCTCGAAAAGCATTTTGCAATTCTTGATATCATCGATGAGACCCCTCACGGCATCCGGGTTATTGTAATAAATGCATTCAGGTTCCGTATAATTGGATTCTGTAGGTTCTTCTCCCATAAAGAATTCCATGATTTCCTTAGGATCTTCCGTGCCGAAGGTATCCACCATATCCTCATAGTAGTCTTTGCAGTCTTCACGAAGAGAAGATTCATTGAAGAGCACATCGTCAATTCTCCATTCGCCGTTCTCCTTTAAGAGTTTCAGCGTGTAAGGAGCATCGTAGCAAGTCGAGTCGACATAACGCATGGCGACGTTGCAATGCAGCGAATCAACAGGGGTGACACCTTCGATTCTGGTTTCTCTGTTCTCGGAGCAAGCATCCTGCACGGCAAGGTCCCATTGGAAACCTGGGAAGAAGTTACCCCAAAAATGGACACTTTGAGCCTTTTCTTGAAGGGCCAACAAATCGGCAGAAAGAATCTTGTCGGCATCAAACAATTCGTGCATTTGCATCATCTGCTCGACGCGTTGTTTGATTTGGGCTTCAGTTTCTTTTTCTTTCGAGGCTTGTTCTTTGCCTCCGTTGTTCGTGTTCTGGCAGGACATAGCCATCACAGCCAGAAAAGCGATTGCTGCAAATAAGGTTTTCTTCATAGTTGTAGATATTTAAGTATTTATAATTCATTCAGTTGGAAGCGCCTTAAAGCCGTTACCCATGATTTCCGAGCTTTCGATCACGTTGACAAAAGCATTCGGGTCGAGGAAACGGAGGTTGGCCTTCAGTTTGACCAAATCGGAACGGTTCAAGGTGACATAAATCATCTTGCGCTCAGCACCTTGATAGAGGCCACTGCCCACGAACACCGTACCGCTGCGGTCCAAATCCTTAAGGATAAAGGCACGTACCTCTTCGATCTTATCCGTGACGATGAAGGCTGTCTTGTAGCTCTTCACGCCCTCCACAACAAGGTCGATGATCTTGCTCTCGATAAAGATAAGGATGATGGAATAGATGGGCAAACGGAAATCTTCAAAGGCAAGCAGTGTGGTCAGCGAGATGATGCTGTCGACAATCAGCACCAGCGTTCCAAGACTGATTTTGGTGTATTTGTGGATAATCATGGAGATGATGTCAGAACCGCCAGAAGTGGCACCCGAGCGGAAGATGACACCGATGGCCGCGCCATAGATGAGGCCTGAAACCACCGTGTTCAAGAACATGTCGGGCATGAACCAACTCTGTGAGCCGTCTTTTGCAATATAATAAAGCGCAGACTGTGTGTCGGCAGCCACTGCTCCGCCATGAATCACGGGAGCATACCCCCAAAATGTCTCGAGGATATAGGTAAATACGGGAATCAGGATCACTGAGATGATGGTCTTGATACCGAATTTGGGCCCAAGTATAATCGTACCTATAATCAACAAAGGGATGTCCATGCAAATGCCTGACACGGAGATCTTCCATCCCCACAAGGCATTGAACACGTTGGCGAGACCGTATACGCCACCAGGAGCCAAGTGATAGGGATTCACGAACATCACATCGCCGACGGCGAAAAGAGCCGAGCCTAAAATCAAATAAAAATAGGCCAAGATTTCTTGTTTCAGTTTTCCACTTTTCATATCTTAAACAATTAAAATCCAGTATTTTAGATTAAAGAATATGCTTTTTGAAGCGACAAAGGTACGAAATTTCCAAAATCTTACTAATTTTGCAAGCCAAAACAGGACCCGTAGTTTAATGGATAAAATAAAGGATTCCGGTTCCTTAGCTCAGGGTTCGATTCCCTGCGGGTTCACAGCAGAAAGGCTAAGCGTGCTTAGCCTTTCTGCTGTTTATCGGTAATAATCACATCTATTGCACCAACTCCGAACTTGGCGATGCTGGCCATGCGGTTCTCAGTGTTCTTATAGTCCTTCAAGGCCTCGATGATGGCATTCTTCAAAACACCATTGCCAACACCGTGAATGAAAGTCACCTTGTTGTATTCGGCAGCGATGGCACTATCGAGCATCTTCTTGAAGTAGTCCGTCTGTATCTTGAACATATCATGGCTCGAAAGACCAAGTATGTTGTCGACCAACTCGCCGATGTGCAAGTCAACGATGGCCTCACCAGGAGCCACACGGTGCTTGTCGATAGGCAATTCCTTTTTCACCAAATCCTTAGCAGGTGCCTGTGAACCCACACCTTCTTTCAAAATCTTGGTAAAATCACTGTCACCGTGCTTGAGGGCAATCAATTCGGAGAGACAGATCATCACTGACTTCTCACCCAAAATGCCAGAAAGCAGGTAACTGCCCTCCTTGTAGAAGCGTCCCGGACGCAACGAGAAGGGTGCATTCAACGGAAGCAACACACAATCGGAAGTCTCGGCCGTCAAAATGGCTTGAACCACGCCATTGAGCCAATATTCCAAATCATCACGCGAGATGGTCTCAATGACAATCTTCTCGTATTTGTCGACTTGACCGAAGTCAACATTGGTGAATTTGTCCTCTTCCTTGATAGTGAAAGCGTAAAGCATCTCGTAGGGCGTGTGGTTGACCAAAACCACATCGAGCGGACCCGTGAGGAGCCACTGCTGCTCGTGCGGCACGAAAGCCATGTAGACACCTTCTTTCTCCGCCTCTTTCGCGAAACGACGCAAGCCACCCTTACGGGCATCTTCAGCCTGCTGTTGTTTCAGCAGCTCCTGCCCTTGGACCTCTTTCTGCACCTTGTCGACCGTTTGTTGCTGCTTGCTCGGAGCCGGCATGGAGCGATAGTCGAGCACCAAATCCGTAATCAAAGTCGGGATTTCGAAGCCATCTTCCACCTCGACCATCACCATGCGGGAATCGATGATTTTCGTGACCTTACCCCCACCCACGGTGCTGAGGAAATTCACCTTGTCGCCAATCTTAAATTCTGCCATAGTTTTTCGGTTTAAGGCGGCAAAAATACACAAATTTGGCAGATTTTTTGTACTTTCGCGTCCAGAAAAACAGCGGAAATGAAGACAAGAATACTAGTTATGTTGTTGGCCGTGTTGGCGGTGGCCTGCACAAAACGTAGTGACCAGGCCGAAATCGACCTTAACGTCAACTATGAAATCAATGGAAATCCGTTGAGTACCGATACTTTATGCTACACCAACGAAGCGGGTAACCTATTCCTCATCACCGAGATCCAATGGTTCCTCTCCGACATCGAACTGAAAAACGAGACTGGCGACTGGACCTTGCTTCGTCAGCGCGGAATTTCTGATACTTTGGACGCCAGTCGTGTTTTCTACATCGACACCGACATCCCAGAAACACAAAACTTGCGTTCCTGCCCCGTAAAAACAGGCCACTACACAGCCATACGTTTCACCTTTGGATTGGATGATTATGACAACTATACCGGCCTTTTCAACGATCCGCCTGAGTCGGAGATGTTTTGGCCCGACGTGTTGGGCGGCGGCTACCATTATATGAAACTCAACGGGAAATATGCTGGTTCATCAGGTCGACTCAAGCCCTTTGCCATTCACCTCGGCATTGGGCAAAACGAGGATTGCACCGAGTTCTACCAAAACTACTTCATCGTGGAGTTGCCCCTCGATTTCGACGTCAAGGCAAATGCCGACAACCGACTTGACTTGACCATGGTCATCGACAACTGGTTCCGCAATCCACATGTCATCGATTTCAACGAGTTGGGTAGCAGCATCATGCAGAACCAAAATGCGCAACGTTTGTTCAATGGCAACGGAAAAGACGTGTTCAAAATCGGAAAACCAGACGACAACAATATAAAGATGAAAAGAGAAGCAAGACTAGTGGAAAAGTTCAACGAGGTGATGCATTATGCCACGCCAAAGCCCCATTTTTGGACTTGGGAGAACGTCAGGCAAACCTTTGAGCAAATCAAGGAAAGCGACAAAAACCGGTCATGAGGCGCTTGTTTTGGATAGCACCCCTAATGTTGTTCAGCCTGCTTTCGTGCAACCCTGAACACAATGCTTATGTGCCAACGGCTTATGAGCTGGGGCAGCCATCCTATTTCCCCACAAAAAACAACATCCCCGCCGACAATCCCATGACCGAAGAAGGTGTGGCCTTGGGCAGGAAACTGTTTTACGACCCAAGACTCTCGGGTCGCGACGGCACCGACGGCATCCGCAGTTGCTCTTCTTGCCACCATCAAGAAAACAACTTCGAGTTTGGCGCCCCGACCAACACCCATCACGCCATGCTCCCTTTGATCAATCTGGCATGGAACCGCACGGGCTTGGGTTGGAACGGTAGTGTGGCCACTTTGGAAGACATGGTCTTGGCGGCGGTCACAAGTCCTGTGGAAATCAATGCAGACACCAACCAAGTGGTCAAATACCTACAAAAAACTACTGATTATCCCGAGTTGTTCGAGAAGGCTTTCGGCAGCCGAGAAATCACCTTCGTTAATGTCGAAAAAGCCATTGCACAATTTGTGAGAAGCTTGGTCTCTGCCGACAGCAGATTCGACCGTTATCTACTTGGGGAAGAAGAGCTTACCGAAGACGAGTTGGCTGGCTACGAGTTGTTTTGCACCGAAGAAGGCGCCGACTGTTTCCACTGCCATGGCGGTGGAGGGCTGGCCTTGATGACCACCAACCTTTTCTATAACAACGGCTTGGACGATGAGTTCAACGATCCCGAAGACCGCTCGGCCGTCACGGGAAGCCATTGGGACCGTGGTGCCTACAAAGCCCCTACCCTGCGCAACATTGCCGTTTCGGCTCCTTATATGCATGATGGACGCTTCACCACTTTGGACGAGGTCATCGACTTTTACAGCGAAGGCGTGAAAGACTCCGAAAACATCAACCCGCTGATGCACCATGTGATGGATGGTGGTGTGCGGCTCACCGACGAGGAAAAGGCACAACTGAAGGCGTTTTTGAACACGCTGACGGATGAGGCGTTTTTGGAGAAACCGGGGTACTCCAAGCCATGAGTTTCGCCTGTCAACAAAAGCGCACCCAGCCACAGACCCATAAAGAAAAGTGCACATATAGTTGCAAATCAAAAAACAATTACTACTTTGCATCATAATTTGAAATTGTATGAGTACACAAACCATGGCAAACATTATCGCCGAATACTTCAAGACGCAACCCGTTTTGAAGGCTTGGTCGTTTGGCTCCTACGCCCGAGGCGAGCAAACACCCGAAAGCGATGTGGACATCCTCGTTGAGTTTGACCACAGCTCGCCGATTGGCTTGTTTACCTATGCACGCAAGTGGAGAGAATTGCAGGAACGCCTTGGCCTTGAAGTGGACCTTGTAGAGGAAGGCACTTTGATGCCGTTTGCGGTTGATTCCGCTCACCGCGACAAGAAACTAGTCTATGAGAGAGCGAGTTAGAGACATTGAACGCTTGCGCCATATCAATGAATGTATTGGCGATGATACCGTCAGTCCTCAGTTCGTTTGGGAAACTTATACCAACGACCTAGTATATTTGAAGGAACGGGTAGAAATCTGCATCAAGGAATTAGATGAATAATAAATCGCCCACCAAGATTGCTCCTGGCGGGCGATTTGCATGTTTTGGTTGTGAATAGACTTACAAATTCGCCGTGACATTCCCCTCAAAATCCCCAGTACTGACGTTGACAACCTGCACCTGAACGTATTCCTCGGTGATACATAAGACTGTCGTAACATGGCAGCCGCATGCAATCCTTCACCTGCCGAGCGCCTAGCCTGCGACAAGGGATAATTACTCGGCAGGGCAAACAAGGCGCACGGAGGCACCGTAGCAACGGCCATCGGCGAGAGCAGTGGTGATATGGCCGATGCCGAAGTACACCTCCCACGCTTCGCTGCTATCGTTGTACGAAGCCGACCAGTAAATGCCGCCGATGCCCACATAGTAGACCGAAGTCCCGTCGCGGCCGCCAGCGGCAGGCAGGAAGACAGCACCATGCGCTTGCAAACTGTTCGTCCAATTGGAAAAATTAATTACATTGGAACTATAATATGCATTGTTAATATTGGTGCTGCTCAAATTATAGTAACTCGTACTCCAATCGTCGGGCAGCAGGATTACACCGTTCACACCTGCCACCTGCGCCTTGGCATAACGGATGCCAGATGAGGTGTAGCGTTGGCTGAACACATAATCCCACTCGCTTTTCGTTAGTGTACGCCATTGACCAGCCGCGTTTCCACCGTTGCTGATGGCGTTATGTACGCCCCAGTCGGAATGGGAGTATGAACCTGTCAGGTTAAACTGGCCATGAGGTCCGTACAAACTGCCATTGCTGGTGTTGGAATCCCAAGGACGGTAGTAAGTGTTGCCGCAATTCCAGCCGCTCGTTCCCCAGCCGAAGATGTCGATCCAACCGCTGTAGGACGATGAGATGTTGCTATTAGCATCACCGATGTAATCATATTGGTTGGTGGCAAAACGCCAAGTGCCATTGCTGGCCTTGTATTGCAGGTTGCCTTGCGAGAAATACACCTGCTGGCCACTGCTTACCGAGAAGCGGCCATTGATTGCGCCCGTGGGGACTTGGGGTTGTATGGTAAAATGCGCCACCAAATTTCGATTGCTAGTCACCGTGAAGGAATAATTGGAATTAGTGGAGACCTGGTTGCCGTTTTCCGTCCATTTTTGGAAAAAGTAACCTGTTGTCGACGTTGCTCTCACAGTGCAGGATTGCCCTTGCTGGTATGTGCCACCACCTGTCACTGTACCGCCACTACTAGGATTAGCGGAAACACTAACAGTATAGGTTGGTGTTTGAGAAGTCTTGAAATTCACTTCTTCGCCGTAAGCTGGACCTTGGCTGTTAATGGCGTAAGCCTTTACGTAATAGGTAGTATTGGGTGTCAGCCCCGTCATATTAACTGTGAACTCGCCCGTACCAGTTCCATTGTTGTCATGGCTTACGCTGATGGTTGGGTTATGGCTTGTGCTCCAGCAGATGCCACGTTCAGTCACCGTCTCGCCGCCGTCACTGATGACATTGCCGCTACCTGTGGCACTTGAAGTCGTAATGCTGCTCACGCTTCCAGTCGAAACTGTGGGCTTGTTAGAAGTGGCAAAACTCTTCTCTTCGCCGTAAGCAACGCCCTTGATGTTCTTGGCATAGGCACGAACATAATAAGTGGTACTGGCTGCAAGGTTGTTCATGTCACAAACATATTCGCCTAAGCCGCTTCCCGAGGTGGCATGGCTCCCTGAAACGACAGGGCCGTGACTCGTGCCCCAGCATACACCGCGTTCGGTGACTTCAACACCACCATCGTCGATCACGTTACCGCCACAAGAGGCTGTCGTGGCACCTACATTTTCAATTTCGGCTGTGGTCACAATCGGCAGGTCATGGTCGCGTGTGGTAAAGGTCACCTTGCCGCTCGTGCCCATGCCACCATCGTTCTTGGCAAAAGCGAAACAATTATAAGTGGTGTTAGGCTCAAGTCCAGTCAATCGGGTAGGGAACTCTCCGACTCCACTACCACAGTACACGGTGTCCTGTCTTGACTTTCCTTGCTTTCCGTAAACAAATCCTCGGTCAATTACGGATGAACTACCTTCGTCCGTTACCTCTCCCGTCACGTTGGCAGAGGTGTATGAAGTCGAAATGTTTTCATGAATCTTCACTGTAGGCGGCGTGCTTTTCTTGCAGGATGCAATACACAAAGCAAATACCGCTATGGCAAAGACATACCATAATTTTGTTTTCACTTTCATATCTCAATTCCAATTTAGGTGATCAATTGCTGCTTGCCGAAACAAGAGTGTTCACGAAGTCTTTTGCGTGATTTTTCATGTCGATGAAGTTGTCGCCCATTGAGTCTGTGCAGTCGAGTACAAGCATTATCAAAGCACTGTTTTTGTCAACCTCGGAGCTTGTGGATTGGCCGGGTTTGAATTCCGACTCAGGTGTCCAATCTCCATCCGAGGGTTTGTGCCAAAGCCTGACCCTATTCAAATCGGAAGATGAAACCGCCTGGTCGTTTGAATATTTCAAATCTGCAAACTTGAAAACGAAGAAGCCATCGGCATCCTTTTCAAAAGACTCGTTGCTTGAGACGTTGTTCTTGAATCCATTGTAGGTTATGTTTTTCAACACTCTACTGTTCGATGTTTTTTCGTAAGTGGCGGTTATGTAAAGGTTGGAATTGGTAGGATTTGTTGCACTTGCATCTAGATCGAATGTAAAACGGATTTGTTCGTTAGGATAATACGCTGGTGGCACAGCCAACGAAATGTTAGAAAAATAATAAGTATGGCTGAGCTCCCGAGCAATTATCTGGAACTGTTGATTGACTTGTGCCATATTATCAGCAATATATGATTTGTTAGGGCTGGCAAGTTTTTGCAAAACGGCTCTGAATCTGGGCTCGTTGTTGGGTTGAATGTCAGCCCCCCTAAGTCCGATGGAGTAGGCTGTTATTGGCAATCCGTGGATATTCTCGGTTGTTATCCTGTTGTTCAGATAATCCCTATAGTCATCAGGGTCAAGATAGTTGTTCGGATTCATTACTCCTTCCTGTGTCGAATAGTTGTCCAATCCATCGGTGAACGTCACCAAGGACACTATTTTGAGTTTTGGAGGTTTCTGGTAGGCCTTCAGTTTTTCAAGACCCACATAATCTGCATAATAAAGCCCTGTAAGCCTACCCTTCTGTAGGCTTTCAATGTAATTGATGAACTGATTCTTGGTAGAGGCGTTCAACAAACTGATCTCTTTAATGGGTTCTATGATTCCGTTGTTGAAGCCAATGATACCCAAATAGATACCTTCAGTTGTCGGAGTGGAGCCTCCTCCATTATTACCACCATTGTTGTCCCCGTTGTTCGGGTCTTTCGTGCATCCAGTGGCCATTATTGCTGTCATCAGCATTAAGGCTGCTGTAAACTTTATGAATGTTTTCATTTTCTTGGGTTTTAGTTGTTATTTAATTTGTTGATTGTTCGATTATTTAATAAAGAAGTCTTTGATTACCTTATCTCTTTCTTCATAGTAACCCTTTTCCCTTCGAATAGCGAAATTGTACAAATAGGCAAAATAATAATACAAGTATTTGGTTTTTTCGCCATCTTTGGTTTCAATCAGTGGTTTTAACCTTTTATACAAATTCAAAATGGTGCGTCCATAATAATCCACGATAATATCAGTGGAAGAATTATAGTAAATGAAGCCTAAATATTCCATATTACCACAATACCGTATTATCATACCATAAGAATCACGAAAATGCTGCCTTTCATCTTCATCAATGCCATCATTGTTATTATCACAGGTGTCTTTGAAATCTTGTAAACTGATTTCATCTTTTTTAGTTAGTTCTTTTATTCTTTCCATGTCATCATAAAAAGTTGTAGAATAGATGTATTTCCTACAACTTTGAAACGCTTCTGACCTCAATTCCTCTGAAACATCCGAAAAGACATCCATTTTGATTTGCTTTTCTAAAAGGCCAATTTGCTTGTTTAGGTTTTCTTTTTGATCTTTCAAAGATAGATATGTTACGGCAAAAGCAATACCTGTAAAAAGAGCACTTGCAGATAAAAAGGAAATCTCGTAAAAATTGAGTGTGTCTTTTTCATTCCTGTTAATATCTCCAGGTTTAAATAGCAATGGGATAACAAAAGCCAAACACCAACCGCCGAGCACAAACAGAAATGGTTTGGCCTTAATAAAATCTTTCAGTTTTTTAAACATTCTCATATTACCAATCACTATCGCAAGAATCGCAACCGTCTTGTTCATTATAACTATTGTCACAGTCGCAATTACAAGAATCGCAACCAAAACAATTTCCTTTGCTGTTTTCTTGTAGGTATAAGTTGCTGAAATCAAATACCAGCATGTTGTTGAGATCTATTTCTTTCATATATTCTTAGATTAGATGATTGTTTTATTTGTCTTGCCAAATTTCATGGTTGGGGTCATAATCTGGCCATGGATCACCATCGCAGTCGCAATCACAAACGCACGGGCTATCACATTCAGTTGCGAAACAATTTCCTTTGCTATTCTCTTGCAAATCAAAGTTGCTGAAATCATACGCAACCATTTCTTGGGGTTTCGTTTTCTTGTTCATATTCATTAGTTTAAGGGTTTGTCTATTATTTTGAGAACTTTCTTTTTTATCAAGAATGTGATAATGTCTTGAATTTGTGGGTTATCGGGCGAAATATGGTTTGTCTCGCACAATGCTCCAAAAGAGAACGAGCCTTGTTCCTTCAAACCCATGATGAAGTCATAATATGCTTGATTAACCATAAAGAACACATCGTCAGTGGCATTGTAAACCACATACGCCTCTTCGTCATCTTTCCTTGCCTGGAGGTTGGGCGTGAATTGCAGTCGGGTGTCGGGTTTCAGTTCGATGACTGGGTTGTCGTTGTTCGGCGGAGTAACGGCTAATTTCCCCGTACCCCACATATCGTTCTTGTTCCAGTCGCCATTGAAGGCTTTGGCGCTGGTACGGCAGCCCCCGTTGCAGCGGTTAAGCCAAGTGCAGTCGAGGCACGACTCGGGAACATATTGGGCCGAACGCCAGTCGCTCATCTTCTGCCAGATGTCGCGCAGGTCTTCTTCCAAAAGGTTGCCATACGAAAAAGGATTGTGGGCGCAGGGACGCACATCGCCATTGCACGACACGGCCACCACCGTCCGCCCCGCCTAGCATTTGCGGTTCAAGAAGGCGTGCTTCCCCATCAACACCGATTCAGGAAACACACATTTAGGCAGAGCTTCCAAAACATCCACCTTCATGCCCAATTCCTTCTCAATCCATAGCAGGTCGGCAATGACTTGCCGAACTTCCTCCACACTCAAGAGCAAATCGAGCCTCGGGTATTCCACATTCAAGCCCATGGGCGTGGCAGCAAACGACTTGCAGCCCAAGGCCTTCATCTTTTCAGCAGTCGGCCTGATTTCGTGCAGATTTTCTTTGGTCACCACCATATTGACGGTGCATCTCACCCCAGTCGCAACTAATTTTGTGAGGTTGGATTCAAATCGGGCATAGTTGTCAACGCCGACTAATTTGGCGAAAGACGACGACACCGCCGAAGGGCAGGAGGTCAGCACCCCGACTTTCTTTTCCTTCAGGAAGGCAATGAAATCGTCGTCGAAAAGCGTGAGGTTAGAATTGAGGCTCACTCGGATTTGATGTTCTTTCAGCAGACTAATGACCTGCTTGGTGAGTTCCTTTTTGATAAGCGGCTCGCCACCCGTGACAATCACACCAAAAACCTGGTTGTCAATCAGTTTTTGTGCGCATCGCAAAACGGTTTCATCATCCACATGGCGCATCGGGCGGTTTTGGATTTTCGAATCAAGGTTGTAGCAATGGATGCAACGGTGATTGCAGAAATCCGTCACTTCCAGTTGCGCCGTCAATGGCAGGGACAAGTATCTTTTTTCGATTTGCATGGCGACAATTATTCTCGTGGCAAAATTAACCCAATCCCATGCCCAACTTTGGCGGAAACCGTTGGTAAAAGCCACGCTTCAGTTGTAAAAAGCAACGTTCAAAAGGCTGCGGTTTCGTTCAGCAAGGCGGCCAACCGGCGGGCAAGCTCGGGGCTAATGTGGTCAAGATGAAATGTGAACGAAGTGGTTTTGGCTTTCAGACCATAGTGTTCTTCCACGTCGGAAAGGAAATTGTGGCCCAGCACCAAGGAGATTCGTGCCAGCAGCATCGAATCCAAACTTGGTCGCTCGAAGATGCCATAGACGGTGCTACGCTCCAAGTGGATTTGCCGCGCAAACTCGGCCACGGTCATCCCGCTCTCGTCGAAGACGGCTTTGATCATTTGTCCGATATGGAAGTCTTGCTGTGTGGCCATGGCGCGTTGTCGTTTTTGGCGACGACACGAAAAAAAGCGTGGAATCTATTTCTTGCTCGACACTCAGGGCTACCACACCCCACCAATCTAACAAGTATTCCACGCCATGCCACGCATGGCGAATCATAACTTGCTCTTGATTGGCTTGCCCTTCGAAAAGGGCGGGTGGTAGATTTGAGTGCCAAGAACTAGCTACAAACGCTATTCTACTACGTCGTTATGTTGATTTGTCTGTTTGTTTACATAGAAAGGGTTTAGATGTTTGGTGGCAAAGGTAGGGAAAAAATGAAATTGGCAAGGGAAAAACGAGTTTTTTTCATCAAAAAGCTAACCGAATGGGATAAGAGTTGTAATTTTGTAGTTGAAAAATCATAATAGCAAACAGTTTCTGCATACCTTAACAACAAAATGACGACAACTCCTAACCAATGAGCAAAACTCCAATAGCCATAAACCACTTCGATGGCCGCCGTTTCAACAGCTACAGCAGCTACTTCAAAAGGCAGTTCGGCGGCAGGGTGCAGAAAATCAGCATCGACGCGGGCTTCAGCTGCCCTAACCGCGACGGAAAAATCAGCACAGGAGGTTGCACTTTTTGCAGCAATGCGGCGTTTAATCCGTCGTATTGTCGACCGGAGAAGAGTATTAAGCAGCAGATTGAGGAAGGAATAGAGTTCCACCAACGGCGTTATCGTAGGGTTAACAAGTATTTGGCTTATTTCCAGCCGTTTTCGAATACTTACAAGCCGATTGAAGAGCTGAAGAGTATCTATGAGCAGGCTTTTGAAGCCATAGATTCCCACCTCACGCAATGCCCGCCTCGGAATGACATGGCTTCAAAAACCTTAGAAACACCAGAAATCATTGGTATCGTCATCGGAACGCGACCCGATTTGGTTGACGAGGATTTATTGCAATACCTCAACAAGATACAGAAAACGCACTATGTCATGCTGGAATACGGTGTGGAGAGCGTTTACGACGAGACCTTGAAACGCGTCAACCGAGGTCATGACTTCGCCACGGCGGAGAAAGCCATCCGCATGACTGTCGACTATGGCATCCCCTGCGGAGCACATTTTATCTTTGGCCTGCCTGGTGAAAGCAAGGACATGATGCTTGATGCTGCAGACATCATCTCACGACTGCCCTTGACCACGGTCAAGTTCCACCAGTTGCAGATTTTCAAGGACACGAAAATGGCCGAGGAATACCAGCAGCATCCCGAGCATTTCCATCTCTTTGACTTGGATGAATATATCGACTTCGTGATTGACTTTGCCGAGCGGCTTAACCCCAACATCGTCATCGAGCGTTTTGCGGGCGAGGTGCCGCCGCGCTACCTCGTCAGCGAACCTTGGATGAAGCTGCGCTACGATGAGGTGCTGAACCGTATCGAAAAACGGATGGAGGAACGCGACACTTGGCAGGGGAAAAAATTTATTCAGTTTTTCCATACTGCCCCGTGATTTTTTCCTCCTTTTTTGCATCTAATTACAAATGAAGTAAAAATCATTTTGTAATGAAAAAGACCTTTTTAACCCTCTTAGTGCTGATTCTCAGCATGGTAGGCATGGCTCAAGCCACCATTGAACCATCGTTGCAACGCGAGATGAACCAACGCGGCAACGACGAGAAAATCAGCATCGGCATCATTATGCAGGAGCAAAGCAAGGCTGCAGACTTGCTCGCCGTAACCAACACCTTCGCCACCAACAAAGAGCGGCGCGAATATGTCGTGAAAACGCTGAAACAACAAGCTAAAGCCTCGCAAGCCGACCTGCTCGGCCTCCTTGAAGAGATGCAACGCAATGGCATGGTCGACGACATTCGCCCGCTTTGGATTGCCAATGCCATTGGCTGCGAAGCCAACACACAAGCCATCAACGACTTGGCGCAACGCTCCGACATCAAGACCATTTATCATTGCGAAAACACGGTTCTTCCACCAACGACCAATAATGTTGCCGTGCAACCCAACGAAATCACACGCGGCATCGCCCAAAACATACTCATCATCAATGCTGACAAGGTTTGGGAATTGGGCTATACGGGCGAAGGCGTTGTCGTAGGCCATCTCGACACGGGCGCCAACTACAACCACCACGATCTCCAAGGCCGCATGTGGGACGGTGGCGAGGAATTTCCGCACCACGGCTACGACGTGTATGAGCAAAACAACGACCCGATGGACACTTGGGGCCACGGCACACACGTGGCAGGCACCATTTGTGGCACAGGAGCGGCAGGCACACAAACCGGAGCCGCGCCAGGAGCCACATTGATGGAGGTCAAGGTCTTCGCTGACGAGCCGGATGTGGAAAGCAACGAATTTATCCTTTGCGAAGGGATGCAGTTTGCCATGGAACATGGCGCACAGGTGCTCAACATGTCGTTGGGAATGTCGGGTGACAACCAACAATATCGCCGCATGATGCGTGAAGGCTGCGACAGCATGTTGGCAGCAGGTATCGTTGTGGTTTCCACTTCGGGCAACATGGGCCAGTTCCAAAGTTTCCTCCCAATACCTTACAACGCTGGCGCACCAGGCACTTGCCCTTCGCCATGGATCCATCCCGACCAGGCCGTCAATCCTGGTGGACTCAGCAGCGTCATCTGCGTTGGCTCGACGGAGAACAACGACCAAGTCAGCGCCTTCTCTTCGCGCGGGCCGACCACTTGGGCCGATGTGCCTGAATACGCCGACTATCCATATACCGCTGGCGATGCCACGCAAATCGGCCTCATCAAGCCCGATGTGAGCGCCCCTGGAGGCAACGTGGTATCGTTGGACTGGACCAATATTGAAGGATATAAGGCCGACCTCGGCACCTCGTTTGCGGCCCCTGCCGTGACGGGCACCATCGCCTTGATGCTTTCCAAGAACCCTGACCTCACGCCTGCACAAATCGACGAGATCCTTGAAACCACTGCCGTGAACCCTATCGGCTACAAGAATAATGACATCGGCTCTGGCCGCATCGATGCCTTGGCCGCCATTTTGGCCATGGATGGCTGTGGCCCCGTCGCCAACCTCGACTATACGATTGAGAACGACATCGTTACCCTTACATGGGAAGGCGATGCCGAGAGCTATCTCGTCTTTGTGGATGGCGAAGAAGTCGGTTCCACGGCCGAGCCCCGCTTCGACCTTGAGCTTGAGGACGGCGACCACGAGTTGTGTGTTGCCCCATCGGAAT
>Ga0310694_10003265_pt1 | contig 15987 bp, 13 predicted proteins | sample 174DNAGHGhighgp2_FD_203884 | JGI IMG/M metagenome (GOLD analysis project Ga0310694, IMG submission 203884) | Sheep rumen microbial communities from Palmerston North, Manawatu-Wanganui, New Zealand - 1742 DNA GHGhigh gp2 (v2) (version 2) | ecosystem: Host-associated > Mammals > Digestive system... | reverse complement strand
ACAACAATGGTAAGTATTTGGCCGTGATAAAGCAAATTCTTCACTGATATATTCTATCAGAGCGCAAAATTAGAGTCCCCAGCGACTCTAGAACCGTCCATGTGATTCACAAGCGAAGTACTAAAGTGACCAACTAGAGTCTCGAGGGGATTGAGAAATAAAAAACGACTTTTTCTTAAAACTTTTTGCTGTTCTGATTATTTTTTGTATCTTTGCCAACAAATACCAATAACTATAAGAGACTTTAAGAGCAATACTGATTATGAAGAAACAACTGTTTTTACTTGTAATGTTTTTGCTGCCGATTGTGGCAATGGCGTATAATACCCAAATTGATGGCATCTATTACACCATCAATAAATCTACTATGACAGCATCGGTGACGTACGGATCATCTTCTTACGGTTCTTATTCTGGAGATGTGACTATCCCTACGTCTATTTACTATCAAGGTAAGAATTATAATGTTACGAACATTGATAACTCAGCTTTCCTTAATAGCAGCAGGCTGACATCTATCACAATCCCAAATTGTGTAACAACAATTGGAAACGCTGCTTTCGGTAATTGCAGCGGCCTAACATCTTTGACCATCCACAAAAGCGTGAGAAGCATAGGAGGAAATGCTTTCGCTGGGTGTAGCGGCCTTACATCAATTGTTGTCGAAGATGGTAACACTAAGTATGATAGTCGTGACGGATGCAATGCTATTATTGAGACGGCAACCAACACCTTGTTGTCAAGTTGCAAAAACACTGTCATCCCCAGCAGTGTAACGAGCATCGGCGATTATGCTTTTTCTGGTTGCACCGGTCTAACATCAATTGAAATCCCCAGCAGTGTAACGAGCATCGGAAAATATGCATTTCAAGGATGCACCAGCCTAACATCAATTGAATTTCCAAACAGTGTAACGAGCATCGGAAACTCCGCGTTCAACGGCTGTAATAATTTGACAGCTGTCACTATTCCCAATGGCATTACGAGCATCGGACGAGAAGCTTTCCTTGGCTGTAGTAGCCTGATCTCTATCGCAATTCCAAATAGTTTAACGAGTATTGGGGATTATGCATTCTTTGGCTGTAATAATTTGACATCTGTCACTATTGAGAGTAATGCTGTTGTATCTGAAACTCGTACAAAAGAGAATCCCCTTAGAACCATTTTTGGAAGTCAAGTTACAGACTATATTATTGGTGACGAGGTCACCAGCATAGGAGCCTACGCTTTTTATAATTGTAAAGAAATTGAAACTGTCACCATTGGCAACAGCGTAACTGGAATTAGTACTCATGCCTTCGATGGTTGTACGGGCTTGACCTCTGTGACCATTGGGAACAGCGTTACAAATATCTTGATGTATGCTTTTTGGGGTTGTACAGGATTACAATCTGTCACTATCCCAGAAAGCGTGAAAGAAATAGGGAGTTATGCTTTCCAGAATTGTTCAGGCTTAAAATCTCTAACAATCGGTGATAACGTGACCATCATAAGTAAATTTGCTTTTGATAATTGTACAGGTTTAACCTCTGTTATTATTCCTAATGTTAATTACATCTTTGAATATGCTTTCGGGGGATGTAAAAGCTTGACTTCCATTACCATTCCAAGCAGCGTAAAGCGTATAGATAAAGCCGCGTTTTCCGCCTGTCCAGGTTTGGTATCTATCACTATCAATAGTAATGACGTGGCTTCTTTAAATCGTTCATCGACAACTTGCCTTAGCAACATCTTTGGAAGTCAAGTTACAAACTACATCATAGGCGATGAGGTTACTGAAATAGGTAGCTACGCATTCTATAATTGTTCAACTATGACGTCTATCACAATTCCAAATAGCTTAAAGAGTATTGGACCCAATGTTTTCTCTGAATGTACAGGCTTGACTTCTATCACAATTCCTGATAGCGTGACTAGCATCGGGCACGATGCATTCTTTGGCTGCCGCGGTCTGACATCCGTTTCCATAGGCAACGGCCTTAAGGAAATAAGTTATAGGATGTTCTATGGTTGTGAAGCGCTTTCAATTGTAACTATTGGCAATAGTGTGACGAGCATTGGAAATGAAGCGTTTTGTGGTTGCAATGCACTTTCCACCATCACCATCCCAAAAAAATTGGAGAGTATAGGAGAATATGCTTTCTTTCGTTGCTATGTCCTTACATCTATTGAACTTCCCGAAAGTGTAACGAGCATAGGAGCCAGTGCTTTCGGGCAGTGTAAAGAGTTGTCGGATGTTTATTGTTATGCAGAAAACATCCCTAAAACTGGTAGCAATCCTTTCTATGAATCCAATATAACATACGCAACATTGCATGTACCTGCAGTATCGATGGAGGCTTATAAATCACAGTTCCCATGGAGCGAGTTTAAGAAAATAGTTAGTCTTCCGATACCCAAATTTACACTTACCTATTATGTTGATGGAGAAGAGTATAAATCATATAAGATTGAAAAAGGTTCAAGCATTGTCCCAGAAGCAGAGCCAACAAAGGAAGGTTATACTTTCAGTGGATGGAGCGAGATACCAAAGACGATGCCAGCCCATGATATCACAGTAACAGGTACGTTCACCATTAACAAATATAAGCTGACTTACACTGTCGATGGAGAGGTATACAAGAGTTTCGATGTCGAATATGGTGCAAGTATTACCCCCGAAGCAGAGCCAACAAAGGAATACTACACCTTTAGCGGATGGAGTGAGATTCCTAAGACTATGCCTGCCCATGATGTGACGGTGTCAGGTACATTCGCTATCAACAAATATAAGTTGACCTACAACGTTGATGGAGAGTTGTACAAGAGTTATGACGTTGAATATGGATTAAGTATCACACCGGAAGCAGAGCCTATAAAGGAAGGCTATACTTTCAGTGGATGGAGTGAAATCCCAGAGACGATGCCAGCCCATGATGTTACAGTAACAGGTATGTTCAGCGTCAATAAGTATAAGTTGATATACATCGTTGATGGTGAGCTTTACAAGAGTTTCGATGTTGAATATGGCACAAGTATCACCCCTGAAGCAGTGCCTACAAAGGAATATTACACTTTCAGTGGATGGAGCGAGATTCCAAGAACGATGCCTGCCAATGATGTGATAGTGACAGGAAAGTTTAGCATCAATAAGTATAAGCTGATATACATAGTCGATGGTGAGTTTTACAAGAGTTTCGACGTCGAATATGACGTAAGTATCACACCTGAAGTAGAGCCTACAAAGGAAGGTTATACTTTCAGTGGCTGGAGCGAGATTCCAGAGACGATGCCAGCCCATGACGTGATAGTGACAGGTATGTTCAGCGTAAACAGCTATAAACTGACTTTCATGATAGATGATAAGGTGTATAAGGAAACGATGTACGAATATGGTGCCACTATCACACCTGAACCGCAGCCTGAGGGTGATTACCAAACATTTGAATGGATAGACCTTCCTCAGACGATGCCTGCTTATGATGTCGTGGTATATGCAAGCTATACATCTGGAATTATAGAAGTTTTAATGGCATCACAGCACAACGTACGCATTTACTCGCCAAATGGCAAAAAGCTGAATAAACTGCAAAAGGGACTTAACATCATAATCCTTGATGATGGTACTGTTAAGAAGATTATAATGAAATGATGAGTTAAGCCCAACATCAACATTTGATGGTCTGCCCTTTCGATTGGGTAGGCCATCATCATAGACATCAGGGACTGGTCCCTGTCTTGCTAGTGGTTAATAGTATTTGCTTGCAAAAGTAATAAATATTTTGGAAAAAGAAGAAAAAGTCGAAGAAAATGTGTTTTTCTTGCAAAAAATTTGACCGTTGTCGAATTTTGTCACGACGCATCAAAGGAAAAATGCATTTTTCTTTGAATTTGCTGCTCCAAAATTTGGAGAATAAAAGAAAAATCTCTAATTTTGCAACGTGAAAGGAACCTATTTAGGGTAAGAGCCCCGTTTGGATCGGCAAGCGACTTATTAAAATAGAAGCACTTTTTAGCTCTGTTTAGGACAGGAGCCCCGTTTGAATCGGCAAGCGACTTGTTAAAACAGGGCTTTTCTATTTCCTTAGTTCACTGATGCTGGCATTGAATGTGTGTTCATCGCGAATCCGTTTACTCTCTATGTAGTATTCTTCTTCTGTCCTTTGTTTCATCAATCTACAAAAGTAATAATTATTTGGAAAAAGAAGAAAAAGAGAAAGAAAATGTGATTTTCTTGCAAATAATTGGAAAAAAAGAAATATGTTTATCTTCTGCAAAAAAAGAAGCCGACGATCGAAGGACCGCCGGCTTTTTATTGTTTCAGAATTTCGAGAGGTCTTCCTCTGCGATGTACTTCAGGTTGTTGTTGAGGATGACCTCGATGGCCTTCGGACGGTTGTCGGTACGGAACACCAGGATACCCTTGCCCTTGAGCAGGAAGGTGTACATATAGACAATGTTGATACCTGCCTCGCTGAAGGTCTTGATGGCATCGGCAGCACGGCCGGGCTCGTCGTCGAGCTCGAGGGCGAGCACACTCGACAGGGCTACTGCAATGCCTTTTTTCTGCAATTCCTCGTAGGCACGCAGCGGTTCGCTGCAGATGAGACGATAGATGCCATAGTCGGCTGTGTCGGCAATGGTTGAGGCTACAATCTGTATGTTGGCCTCCTTGAGGGCTTCAAGCACCTTGATCAGCGTGCCCGAGCGGTTTTCCATGAAAATGGATAGCTGATGGATAGTCATAACGTTTTAAGTTAAGAGTGAAGAATGAAGAGTGAAGAATTGGCTTCCGCAATCCCTACCATCATCTGTCACTAGGTATTAATATTATTCTTTATTGTTTTAATTGACGAAACCAGTAAGGCAATAATTTCATTACAATCTACAGACATGCTTTCAAAAGCCCTGTCGTCCAAAATGGACACATCATGCAATAGGTTGAGCCAGTTCATTGTCTCATTGGCCTCTTTGAGAGCAATATGAAGTTTAGAAGCGAAGTCAGAAGGGCTTTGGGCAAATTCCGATTCATGAACATTTGCAGAGATTGATGTACCGGATTTCAGCACCTGTTTGTAGAGTGTCTGTAATTTCCAGTCGTTCTCTGTGAAATGGAGGAACATCTTCACAATCCGCACACCAAATGCATAGCTTTTAATGTGTAACGGGCCGTTTTCTCTGTTATAATGCATCATGGGCGGTAGCAAAATCTTCACTCTTCATTCTTCACTCTTCACTTTATTGATAGACCTTGCGTTTATCAACGACACGGACGGCCTTGCCTTCGCTGACGGGCAGCGTGCCACGTGGTACCAGCTTGACGCGCGGCGTCAGCAGAATCTCGTCTTTCAGGGCGCGGGTGATGTCCTTACCCAACTGCTGCAGAGCTGCGTAGTCGTCGGTAGCTTCGCCCAGTTCCACCTCTACGGTCATGTTGTCGTTGTTGTCGTCTGTGGTCAGCGTGATGAGGTAGTTGTTGCCCAGGGCTGGGAACTGCATCAGGATCTTCTCAATCTGGATGGGGAAGATATTGACGCCGCGCAACACCATCATATCGTCTGAGCGACCACGCATGCGATCCAGACGGATATGGTTGCGTCCGCAGGGGCATGAACGACCCAACACACGGGTCAGGTCACGGGTACGGTAGCGCAGCAGGGGCATAGCTTCACGGCACAATGTTGTCAGCACCAGTTCGCCAATCTCGCCATCGGGCACAGGCTCCAATGTCTCAGGATTCACAATCTCCACGAGGTAGTAGTCCTCCCAGAAGTGTAGTCCGTTCTGCTCGGGACACTCGAAGCCTACGCCAGGGCCGCACATCTCGGACATACCAAACGAGTTGTAGGCCTTCACACCCATCATCTCCTCGATACGCTTGCGCTGTTCCTCTGAGTGGGGTTCGGCGCCGATGGCCAGTACCTTCAGCTTCGTGTCACGACGAGGATCAACACCCTGCTCCTGCATCACCTCGTAGAGGCGGGTTACATAACTGGGAACGGCGTGGATAGCAGTCGTACCGAAGTCAGTAATGAACTTAATCTGTCGCAGCGAGTTTCCTGCTGCAGCGGGTACGGTGAGCATGCCCAGTTTCTCGGCACCATACTGGAAGCCCAGACCACCAGTGAACATGCCGTAGCCACTGGAGTTCTGGAACACATCGTCAGGACGCAGGCCCACCATCCACAGATTACGAGCCACCTGGTTGGCCCACTCGTCAAGGTCTTTCTTTGTGTGCAGGATAACAGTAGGATTACCCGTGGTACCTGATGATGAGTGCAGGCGCACGCAGTCTTTTAGGGGTACACAGGCCATACCGAAAGGATAGGTTTCGCGCAGATCTTGCTTGGTTGTAAATGGCAGCTTGCGCACGTCATCCAACGTTTTAATATCTTCAGGTGTGATACCTGCTTCCTTGAATTTTTTCTGGTAGAACGCGTTGTTCATGCAGTGGCGAACAGTCTCTTTGAGCCGCTCCAGCTGGAACGCCTCTATTTGTTCGCGTGTCATGGTTTCACGTTCTGGATTGAAGTAAAGACTCTCCCCCGACCCCTCCCTGTGAGGGAGGGGAGTGGACAGACTTTTCGTTTGTTTGTTTTCGTTACTCATTGAAATATTGTTCTATTTGGTCTATAACATATTCAATATTATTAAGAACCTCTTCATTGGTGAAACGGATGATATGATATCCCTTACACTCCAGGTCTTGTTCCCTCAGTAAATCGTCTTCATTTTGACGAGGTTCTGAGTGATAACCTCCGCTACCTCTATAATAAGACCGCCACTACGTGAAACAAAATCAACAATAAAGTCTCCAATCACATGCTGACGTAAAAATTTCACCCCTGCTACACCTAGTCTCAGGTGTTCCCATAGTACGATTTCAGCAGGTGTTGCATTACTTCGATTCTTTCTTGCAAACTCCTTCAGTATTTGATACCTGTCAGGAGAAGCGGTCTTATAACCCATTATATGTTCTATATACTCCCCTCCCTCACAGGGAGGGGCTGGGGGGGAGAGTCTTCTATAGTTTACGATTATCAATTACATGCGCACTCTTGCCTTGCGAGCGTTCGATGGTGCCAGGTGCCTTCAACTGTACCTTAGCGGCTATCGAGAGCACGCTCTTCAGTTTGTTGGCCAGCTTCTTCTCGAGGGCATCGACGGCAGCAGGCGTGTCAAATGTCGAGGTGAACACCTCCTGACGCAGCTCTACCTGTACCAGCAGCGTGTCGAGGTTCTTCTCGCGGTCAACGATGAGCATATAGCGTGGTGCAAACTCAGGCAGCGACAACACGACGCTCTCTACCTGTGATGGGAACACGTTAATACCTCGGATGATCAACATATCGTCGCTTCGGCCTTGGATTCGACCCATACGCACGCTGGTACGACCACATTCGCACTGGCCGTCCATCAGCGTACAGAGGTCACGGGTGCGATAGCGGATGACGGGCATACCCTCCTTGGTCAGCGTCGTAAACACCAACTCACCAGTCTGTCCGTAGGGCAGGGGCTCCAGCGTTACGGGGTCGATGATCTCAGGATAGAAATGGTCTTCGTTGATATGTGAGCCGTGCTGCATCTCGCACTCATAACTCACGCTCGGTCCCATCACTTCTGAGAGTCCATAGATGTTATAGCCCTTCAGTCCCAGGCGTTCTTCTATCTCCTTACGCATGCTCTCTGTCCAAGGCTCAGCGCCAAAGGCACCCACGCGCAGTTTCAGTTCCTCTTTCTTGATGCCGAGCTTGTCCATCGTCTCTGCCAGATAGAGGGCATACGACGGTGTGCAAGCCAGACCTGTGATACCCAGGTCGCGGATCAGTTTAAGATGTTTCTCCGTATTACCTGTGCCGGCAGGGATGACGCTGGCACCCAGATGTTCCACACCATAGTGGGCACCCAGACCGCCAGTAAACAAACCGTAGCCATAAGCCACCGAGAAGACATCATCGCGGGTGATGCCATAGGCCGTCAGACAGCGTGCCATACACTCGCTCCACACACCGATGTCCTTCCTCGTGTAGCCCACGATGGTGGGGTTGCCTGTCGTACCGCTCGAAGCATGAATACGAATAATCTCACTCTTCGGCGCAGCCTGCAGACCAAAGGGATAGTTGTCTCTCAGGTCTTTCTTTGTGGTGAACGGCAACTTCTTGATATCCTCAATCGTCTGAATATCATCGGGACTGATGTCCATCTCCTGTAATTTGTTGCGATAGAACGGCACGTTATGATAGACGTATTCCACAATCTTGTGCAATCTTTTACCTTGCAGCGCGCTCATCTCGTCGCGGCTCATGCATTCCTTGTTAGGATTCCAAATCATCTTGTTGTACTATTAAAAAACAATTGGCGACAAAATTACAACAATTCCCGCACATAACCAAACGAATTGAAAGAAAAATGGCTACTTTCCTTTCAATTCGTTAATGTGGACAATGTCTTGTCTTGATTGCTATGCGTTGTTTTCTGCGAAGATGGCCATGCGCTCTTCAAGTTGGGCATACTGGTGATCCTCAATAAATGAGGTACACACGCGCAAGCCCTCCTGATGCGAACCCGTGGTGATGAGGCAGATGGCGCTGACGCCGTAGTACATCAGCTCACGAGCCAGCTGTCCGCTGGTCATGTTCTTGTAGCCGATGGTGAAGTAGAAGCCGTCGGCGATGGGGTGACCCATATCGGTGTCATATACGATATGGAAGCCGTGACGCAGGAAGATCTCCTTCAGCTTATGGGCGCGCTCACCATACACTTTGATGTCTTCGCGGAAGTTGTATTTACCGTCGCAGGCTGCACGAAACATCTCACAAAGGGCATACTGGGCCGAATGGCTGGTGCCGCTGCTGAGGGCATAGAGCATGCGGGTAGAGAAGACCAGACCAAAGGGCAGTCCCTCATAGCGGGCGGCGAGGTCGTCGAAATGACGATGGAACAGCTTGTCGCCGATGCATACCACGCCGATGCGCTCACCGGCATAGCTGAAAGCCTTGGAGCCAGAGATGAGCAGCATGAAGTTGTCAGTATAGTGAGCCACACTGGGCTGATAGGGAGGCTCGAAAGGCTTTGACAGATCCTTGCGGAAGTCCATAGCAAAGTAGGCGAGGTCTTCCATAACGATGGCGTCGTACTTTGTGGCCAGCGTGCCGATGGTCTGCAACTCGCTATCCGTCAGACAGATCCATGCAGGGTTGTTGGGGTTCGAATAGACGATGGCACAGATATTGCCTTTCTCGAGGTAGCTCTCGAGTTTTGGTCCCAGCTTGTCGCCACGGAAGTCATAGACATCGAAGGTCTCGTACTTCACGCCCTGTACCTGCAGCTGCATCTTCTGTACGGGAAAGCCAGGGTCGATGAACAGCACGGTGTCCTTCTTCTTATCGGCCTGCGAACAGGTAAGAAACGAGGCAAATGTGCCCTGCATAGAGCCAGTTACGGGTACGCAACCTTCAGGGGCGATATCGACATTGATGAAAGCCTTAACAAATCGTGAAGCCTGCTTCTTCAGTTCGGGGTAGCCCTGAATGTCAGGATAGCTATGGGCGATGCCATCCTGCAGCGCCTTGACCTGAGCATCGACGCCCACCTGTGCAGCAGGCAGGCCAGGTATGCCCATCTCCATCTTGATATATTCCACACCGCTCTCCTTCTCGGCCGTAGCTGCCACCTGCTTCACCTCGCGGATGGTGGCCTTGGCGAAGTCCTGAATGCCCATCTTGGCAATCAGCGTGTCAACGATCTCTTTCTTGATTGGGGTTGGTTTCATTTTTTTTCGTTATGACGTTATAACGTTACATCGTTATCACGAAAGGATTATTTCTGCGCCTCGCGGCCTAAGGCCAGCGCTTTGATATTGGCCTCTACGATTGCCTCGCCCTTGCGTCCGAACACACGACGGATGGCCTGCTCCAGCTTCTCGTATTCAATACCCAAGGCTTTCTGGGCAGCACCCAGCAGGATGACATTGGCCGAGCGGGGCACACCATTGTCCTTTGCCATCTGTTCGATATCGATGCTGATGACGTTGGGCAACTGTGCGAGGTCATTTTTGATGACCTCCATATCGGGATAGTTGGGGATGTTGACAAAGGGAGTCGAAGAGGTGATGATCCAACCGTCCTTCGACAGGTAGGGCAGGTAGCGCAGGGCTTCCATTGGTTCCATCGAGATGATGACATCGGCACCGCCCTTGGGAATGAGGTCGCTGTGGATGGGTTCGCTCGAGATACGCAGGTTCGACTGCACATCGCCACCGCGCTGGCTCATGCCGTGTACCTCGGCCTGCTTGATGTTAAGGTTCTCGTTCATGGCGGCCTCGCCTATGATGGTGGCAATAGAGAGGATACCCTGTCCTCCGACGCCGCAAAGAATGATATCTGTTTTCATTGTCTTCGTTATTACGTTATGTCGATATTACGAATTGGCTTGGGCCTTTTTCTGTTTCAGGTGACGCTGCAGCGTTTGCATGCACTCACGACGTGGGATGATGACCGAGGTGCCGTGATAGTTGATTTCGTCACGGATCATCTGCGTAATCTCAGGCATGTTCTTGGGCAGGGGCACTACAACCTTCAGGTGTTCGTCGCTCAGTCCCAAACCGCGGCAGATGGCCTCGAACTTATTCGTGCCGGCAGAGTCCTGACCACCCGTCATACCCGTCGTCAGGTTGTCGGAGATGATAACGGTGATATCAGCATTCTCATTGATGGCATCGAGAAGACCTGTCATTCCGCTGTGGGTGAAGGTAGAGTCGCCAATGATGGCTACGGCAGGCCACTGACCTGCATCGGCAGCACCCTTCGCCATTGTAATCGATGCACCCATATCGACACATGAGTGGATGGCACGGAACGGAGGCAGGAAGCCCAGCGTGTAGCAACCGATGTCGCCAAAAACACGAGGATTCTCGTACTCCTTCAACACCTCGTTGAGGGCAGCATAGACGTCACGATGACCACAGCCCTGACACAATGCTGGCGGACGGGGAACGACGTCTTCGCATGGGGCGAAGCCGTCTTCAGTTGAGAGTTGAGAGTTGAGATTTGAGAGTTGGGCTAACGCCTTCTTCACAAAGTCGGGCGTCAGCTCACCAGTGCGTGGCAGCGTGCCGTCGAGCTTACCTTTGACGTTCTGGCTCTCGCTCACGCCACGAACCATATCCTCGATGAAGGGCTGACCCTCTTCAACGATGAGTACCTGCTTGCACTCGCTCAGCAAACGGCGCACCAGCTTCTTGGGCAGCGGATACTGCGAAACCTTCAGAATGGGGTAGGGGCTGCCTTCAGGGAAGCACTCGTTGACGTAGTTGAAGCCGATGCCGCTGGCCAGGATGCCTAACGACTTGTCGTGCCCTTCTACATATATATTATAGGTGGAGTTGGCGGCATCCTCTTCCAGCTGCTTTTGCTGAGCCGTCACATGGTCGTTGCGTTTGCGGGCATTGGCAGGCAGCAGCACCCAGTTCTTGGCCTCTGCGTTGTAGTTGAGGTCGTTTTGCTGACGGGGAACGTCAGCACACTCTACCACGGCACGGCTGTGGGCCATGCGGGTGGTGACGCGCATCAGCACGGGCAGACATTGCTTCTCTGAATACTCGAAGGCGGCAGCCATCATGTTGTAAGCCTCTTGTTGGTTGGAGGGCTCGAAGGTGGGAATCATGGCGAACTTACCATAGAAGCGTGAGTCCTGCTCGTCCTGTGATGAGTGCATGGAGGGGTCATCGGCTACCAGCACCACAACACCACCGTTGACACCCGTCATACCGCTGTTGACAAACGGGTCGGCACAGACGTTCAGTCCAACGTGTTTCATACACACCAGGGCGCGCTTGCCCATGAACGACATACCCAAGGCAGCCTCCATAGCTGTCTTTTCGTTGGTTGACCAGCGACTGTGAATGCCGCGCTGCTTAGCAATGGGCGACATCTGAATATACTCGGTAATCTCCGTTGAGGGAGTGCCAGGATATGCATAAACACCGCTCAGACCGGCATCGATGGCGCCCTGAGCAATGGCTTCGTCGCCTAAGAGAAGTTTCTTCATAAATCCTTATTTTGTCAAGTTTAAATGTTTCGTGCTTGCAAAGGTAATGTTTTTTGGCGATACGACAAAGGAAATAATCAAAAAAGACTCAAGAATAATTTGGCGGATTCAAGAAAAATGCCTACTTTTGCAGTTGATGCCAAATAATGAATGATTGAGATATGAGAAAGAGAATCATCATCGTGCTGTGCTGCCTCGTGCAGACCATCGTTGCCTCGGCACAGTCCGAAGGCTATAGAACCGTTTTCACGCCCTATTTTTCTGTTGGCGGCGCGTTTAATCTCGACTTCAACGTGCCAGCCTTCAGCGGCAGCCTGAGACTGATGGGGCACGTGGGTACTGTCAACGACTTCTTCAATATCAACGTGGGTCTGGGCTATCGTGGTTTCTTTGACCTGGAGCCGCCACGTGAATTTATTGAAAATCCTTCATTCTCTGACTGGATGCTTTATACGAATGATGATGACTATCGTAACGAAGTGCGTCCGATGGGCGGACAGATCATCATACCCGCAGAGGTGATGGTCAATTTTGTGAAGATAGGCAGGAATACGGCTCTCTTTTTAGGTATAGGTGGTGAATATGGTTTCAAGCTGTACCAGTCGCATCGTTATGGGAGACACTATGGTGCCCATATCATGGCCAATTCCAGTCAGGCCTTCTATCCTATGATTGGCATCAAGGGCGACACGGATGACGGGAGCTTTGTGGCCTCCCTCTATATGCGTCGCTATGTGAAGAACTGCTTCAATAAGGAGTTGGATATAGACAAGTTCAATGGCAAGAACTATTTTGGTTTCCAGCTGTCCTTTGTCTTGTAAACTGTTAGCAACCGAAAAGATATGGTACTTAATTATATTTGGATAGCTTTTTTTGTCATTGCCTTTATCATCGCTCTGGTGAGGCTGGTGTTTATGGGCGATTTCGAGGTGTTCCCAGAAATGATGAACTCCACGTTTGACTCGTCGAAGACGGCCTTCGAGATCTCTCTGGGTCTCACGGGCGTGCTGGCCCTGTGGCTTGGCATCATGAAGATTGGCGAGAAGGGTGGTATCGTCAACGCCCTGGCTCGCTGGCTCAGTCCTGTGTTTACCCGTCTGTTTCCTGACATACCCAAAGGTCATCCTGTGACGGGTAGCATCTTTATGAATATCTCGGCCAACATGCTGGGACTAGACAATGCCGCTACCCCTATGGGCTTAAAGGCTATGGAACAGATGCAGGAGTTGAACACCAAGAAGGACACCGCTACAAATCCGATGATTATGTTCTTGGTGCTGAATACCAGCGGACTGACAATCATCCCCATCGGGGTGATGGTCTATCGCGCCCAACAGGGAGCCGCCCAGCCTACCGACATCTTCGTGCCAATCCTGTTGGCAACGTTCTTCTCGACGTTGGCTGGCGTCATCATTACTGCCCTCTATCAGAAAATCAACCTGCTGAACCGCACCCTGCTACTGACACTTGGCGGAGCCGCCCTGATGGTGGCTGCCATCATCTGGGGCTTCATGCAGTTGGACAGTGTGACCATGAACCTCGTTTCTACCTCAGCAGCCAATATCATACTGATGACCATTATCCTCTGTTTCATCTTGGCTGGTGTGCGAAAGAAGGTCAATGTCTATGACGCCTTCATCGAGGGAGCTAAGGACGGCTTCTCAACGGCAGTCCGCATCATTCCCTATCTGGTGGCTATCCTTGTGGGTATAGGCGTCTTCCGCGCCTCTGGAGCTATGGACATGCTCATCGACGGCATCCGCTGGCTGGTGGCAGCGCTTGGTTTTAACACCGACTTCGTGGGGGCTTTGCCTACGGCTCTGATGAAACCCCTCAGCGGCAGTGGAGCCCGTGGTATGATGGTCGATGCGATGTCCACCTATGGTGCCGACTCGTTTGTGGGTCGTCTGTCATGTATCTTCCAGGGTTCTACTGATACTACCTTCTATATCCTGGCAGTCTATTTCGGCAGCGTGGGCATCCGCTATACGCGACATGCAGTCACTTGCGGATTGTTGGCCGACCTTGCAGGAATGATTTCTGCCGTGATGATAGCGTACATGTTCTTCGGATAGGCTCAGTCCTATAAGTCCAATAAGCCCCATAAGAAAACTATGGCAAATTTGAAATCTCTGGCCAAGGATACGGCCATCTATGGACTGTCGAGCATCGTGGGTAGGTTCTTGAACTACCTGCTGGTGCCACTCTATACCCACTATATGCCCAAAGACTCGGGCGACTATGGTATCAGCACCAATGTCTATGCCTACACGGCCCTGATACTCGTGTTGCTGACCTTTGGTATGGAGACTACGCTCTTCCGTTTTGCCAACGACAATCCGCCATCCTCCATCAACCATCAACCATCAACCATTCATTCCTGGCCCGATACCGTCTTCTCTACGGCTTTTGTCATCGTGGGGTCGCTAACGGCGTTGTTCCTTGCCCTGCTCTTTGGTTTCATAACACCCATTAGCGGAGCCCTTGGCTATGCTGACCATCCTGACTACCTGCTGATGATGGGTGTGGTGGTGGCAATGGATGCCATCCAAGCCCTGCCTTTCAGTTATCTGCGTTTCCAGAAACGCCCCATCCGCTTTGCCTCGCTGAAGCTGCTGTTCATCGTGTTGAACATCGGCCTGAACCTCTTGTATTTCGTGGTGCTGGGCAAGACGTCTGTTTTCTACGTGTTCTTCATCAACCTGCTGTGTACGGGCTTCATCATGCTGCTGTTCGTACCTGGGTTCTTCCATATCCACTGGCGTTTCGACGGACAATTGCTGCGACGAATGCTCAGCTACTCGTGGCCCATCCTCATACTGGGTGTGGCAGGTATCCTGAACCAGGTAGCCGACAAGATTGTGTTCCCCTTGGTCTATCCCGATCAGGCACAGGCCAACGTGCAGTTGGGCATCTATGGCTCGTGTGTGAAGATTGCCATGATTATGGCGATGATCACCCAGGCCTTCCGCTATGCCTACGAACCCATTGTCTTTGCCAAGTCGAAGGATGCTGACAAGGCCGAGTACTATGCCTCAGCCATGAAATACTTCCTCATCTTCACCCTGCTGGCCTTCCTTTGTGTGGTGGGCTGGATGCCGTTGCTGAAGCATATCATCGGCGCCGACTACCGTGAGGGCCTGGGCGTGGTGCCAATCGTGATGGCGGCAGAGATCATGATGGGTGTCTATTTCAACCTGTCGTTCTGGTACAAGCTCATCGACAAGACCATCTACGGAGCCTGGTTCTCTATGATTGGCTGTGTGGTGCTCTTTGCCGTGAACATCATCTTCATTCCGCACTATGGCTACTGGGCCTGTGCGTGGGGTGGGGTAGCCGGCTACGGAACGGCAATGGTGCTGAGTTATATTGTTGGTCAGAAGAAGAATCCCATTCCCTATCCCATGCGCGACATCTTAGTCTATGTAGGTCTCACGCTGGTGTTCTTCGTGGGTATGACCATCATCAGCCGCCGCCTGTCCTCGTGGCCAGCCTTGGCGCTGAACACCCTCATCATCGTTTGCTTCGTGGCAGTCATCATCAAACGCGATTTCCCCCTAAGCAGTCTCCCAGTTATTGGCAAGCGATTCAGGAAACACTAAACCTTCCCACGTCGGGAATGCTCCCTTCCCATGTTGGGAATATCACATTCCCGCTTTGGGAACCCGCCCTTCCCGTATTGGGAATGCCCCGTTCCCAACGTGGGAATGTTTTGGGAGTTTAGGAGTTTAGGAGTCTAGGAGTTTAGACAATAGTCTTGTAAGCCTCTGCGGCGGTAGCAAAACATCTCGTCTTCTCGTTCTCTCGTCAAAAAAATCGTTCTCTCGTCAAAAACTTTATTTTCCCCAAGACTTAACATTAAAAAAGGAAAAAGTCCCTGTTTATAGGGCTTTCCAGCGATTATAGGGGGGCAAAGACCTAACGTAACACCTAACATAGAGTTAACACAGACCTAACATG
>Ga0310694_10003263_pt1 | contig 15993 bp, 10 predicted proteins | sample 174DNAGHGhighgp2_FD_203884 | JGI IMG/M metagenome (GOLD analysis project Ga0310694, IMG submission 203884) | Sheep rumen microbial communities from Palmerston North, Manawatu-Wanganui, New Zealand - 1742 DNA GHGhigh gp2 (v2) (version 2) | ecosystem: Host-associated > Mammals > Digestive system... | reverse complement strand
CGATCATCTGTGCAGGGAGGTTAGCAGCCTTCTCTGCAGCAGCCTTCTCCTTGAGCTCACGAGCCTCTTTAGCCTGCTCCTCTGTGAGCCAGCCCTTCTTGATGTTAGACTCGATGTGATCCTCAGAGTCAACGAGGTTAGGATTGATGCCAGCCTTCTTCAGCACTGACTCAACATACTTCTCCACCTGCTCGAGCTTAGTCTTCTCAACGGCAGTCTTGTACTCCTCGTCGATGATAGCCTGGTCAACGCTGTCCTTATCAAGGGCAACTGGCTTCATTGCTGCCACCTGCATAGCGAGCTTGTGACCAATCTCGGCAGCAGGCTTGTTGAGCTGTACCATTGTACACAGGGTATTCTTGCCCATGTGGTTGTAGACCTCGATGTTGTCACCCTCGAGAACGAGGTAGCCGTCAAGCTCCATCTTCTCTCCAGTGATACCAGAGCGCTGTGTGACAGCGTCCTGAGCTTTCTGACCGTCAGCCAGAACAAGCTCCTTCACGGCGTCGAGATCCTTAGCCTTTGCAGCGATAGCTGCATCGAGGATGCTCTGTGTCAGTGCGATGAAGTCAGCACCGTTAGCCACAAAGTCAGTCTCACACTTCAGTGCGAGTGTTGCAGCGAAGCCGTCAACAGCCTTCACGAGTACACAACCATTAGATGTCTCACGGTCGGAACGCTTTGCAGCGATAGCCAGACCACGCTCACGGAGCAACTCCTTAGCCTTGTCAAAGTCACCCTCTGCCTCGGTAAGAGCCTTCTTCACGTCAGCCAAGCCTGCACCAGTCATGGCGCGCAGCTTCTTGATATCTTCTATTGAAATAGCCATTGTTTTTTACGTTTTTATTCGTTATTGATTACTCAGCCTTTGGCTCCTCTGCCTTCTCCTCAGCAGCCTCAGCAACAGGCTCCTCTGCCTTTGCCTCCTCAGCAGCTACGGTCTCTGCCTCTGCCTTTGGCTCTTCCTTGCGGGTCTTGCGTGCGCGCTTTGGCTTAGCCTCAGCAGCCTCTTCAGCCTGCTCAGCAGCAGCCTTCTCGTCAGCCTTCTCCACCTTACGCTCAGCCTGTCCCTCAGCGATGGCGTTGCAGCATGCTGTCAGGATGACGTCGATGCTGTCCTTAGCGTCGTCGTTAGCAGGGATCACGAAGTCGATATCCTTTGGATCAGAGTTGGTGTCAACGATAGCGAACACAGGGATGCCCAGACGAACAGCCTCCTTGATGGCGATGTGCTCCTTCATCACGTCAACGACGAAGAGTGCAGAAGGCAGACGTGTAAGGTCGGCGATAGAACCGAGGTTCTTCTCGAGCTTAGCGCGCTGGCGTGTCACCTGCAGAAGCTCACGCTTAGAGAGGTTAGCGAATGTTCCGTCCTCCATCAGCTTGTCGATGTTTGTCATTTTCTTCACTGCCTTACGTATTGTTGGGAAGTTGGTGAGCATACCGCCTGGCCAACGCTCGATAACGTATGGCATACCTACAGATTTAGCCTTTTCCTCTACAATCTCCTTAGCTTGTTTTTTAGTAGCGACAAACAGGACTTTCTTACCTGATTTAGCAATCTGCTTGAGAGCCTCAGCAGCCTCATCGATCATTGTCACAGTCTTGTGCAGGTCGATGATATGAATACCATTGCGCTCCATGAAGATATAGGGCGCCATTGCTGGGTTCCACTTACGACGGAGGTGGCCAAAGTGACATCCTGCCTCCAAAAGCTGGTCAAAATTTGTTCTTGACATTGTGTTTCTTGTTTTTAATGTTTACTTTCTTTTTTAATTCTATCTTGTTAGAACCAACCGGTGAGTAATTGACAATTGACAATTGATAATTGACAATTCAAGTCTCAACGGTTTAGATACTAAACTAAAAGTCAATCCAGACAAATACTAACCGACAATTATCAATTGTCAATTATCAATTGTCAATTGGATATTAACGCTTACTGAACTGGAAGTGACGACGAGCCTTTGGCTGTCCTGGCTTCTTACGCTCAACGACACGAGAGTCGCGTGTGAGGAAGCCTGCATCCTTCAGTGTCTTCTTGTCCTCAGCGTTGATCTTCACCAGTGCGCGGGCAATAGCGAGGCGCAGAGCCTGGCTCTGACCGGTGAAACCACCACCATCGAGGTTAACCTTGATGTCATACTTGCCCTCGAGCTCCAACAGCTGCAGTGGCTGCTTAACCACGTACTGCAGGATAGCAGATGGGAAGTACTTCTCGAGTTCTACCTTATTGATAACAATCTTGCCTGTTCCCTCTGTGAGGTACACACGAGCCACAGCGCTCTTACGGCGACCAATTGCATTTATCTGTTCCATCTTTTCCTAACTTATTTATACTGGTTAATATCAATAGCCTTTGGCTTCTGAGCCTCATGCTTGTGCTCTGTGCCATTGTAAATATAAAGGTTGTCGAGCAGGTGACGACCGAGGATACCCTTTGGAAGCATACCCTTTACGGCGTGACGGATGATGCGCTCTGCGCCGAAAGGCTTCTTGCGAAGCTCCTCAGGAGTGTTGAAGCGCTGTCCACCTGGATAACCAGTATAACGAGTGTAGACCTTGTCGGTCTCCTTCTTACCAGTGAATACCACCTTCTCAGCATTGATGATAATCACGTTGTCACCACAATCTACATGTGGAGTAAAGTTTGGTTTGTACTTTCCGCGAATCAGCTTAGCTACCTTAGAAGCGAGGCGACCAACAACCTGGTCTGTGGCATCAACAACCACCCACTCCTTCTTTGCTGTTTCCTTGTTAGCGGAAATCGTCTTGTAACTTAAAGTGTCCATTTTTACTTTTAAAATTTTACTACTAAAAAACCTTTTATTCTTTCCACCTTATTATATATAGACACACAACAACAATACTTGCAGCTGTTTGCCACAATATTCCAAGGTGTGCACGAGCGATTCACTAACCACGATGTGCGGCCAAACACACCGCTATTAACACTCCCGTGCGGGGAGTCTAAGGGGTCTCCCCATGTAATAATCGGACTGCAAAGGTACGATTTTAATGCGTAATGCGTAATGCGTAATGCGTAATTTGGCTAAACATTTAACGTTTTTTATTCTTTCGACTCATCCTTCTCTCCGATAAAGCAAGATTTACGTCATATTTTTTTGACATTAAAGTAATTAGTCTTATCTTTGCACGGAAGAAGATATATCAATAAACGAATTGTAATACAAATGATAACAACGATACCAAATCAGCAAGCAAGCATTTCTACAGTTGATGCTCTATGGACACTTATACAAGGACAAACTGCATCAGTACGAAAAGCTCTTACCAAACGTATTCTTGATGAGGCCAAAGAGGAGGACATCAAAAAAGTGATGGTCAAAAAGAGTTTGACACAGGCCTTCAAAGAGCTTAATCAAGGACTAGCAAAACACAATGCGAGAGCTCTATTTTCGGAGTAATACATATTGGCGAAAATGAAAGTATCATTTGATTATCTGCCTGAGCTTGAGAACTAAATAACACTATAAACAAATAACACAACTATGAAGAATCTACTAAGAAACATCTCAATGATGGCAATGGTCGTAGCACTCGCAGCATGTAGCGGAGGCGATGATGACAACGGAGGCGGAAGTACTCCGAGCGGCGGAGGTGGAGGTCAGACCTTCCCTACCCCAAGTTTCAACACACAAGACCACAACAAGCCAATAGGCTTCGGTGCAAGCATAACAGGTAGCGGCGACGGCGGCACATTTGTGACAGTTACAAACCAGAGTGGTCTGATAGCTGCACTAAAAGGAGAAGATAAAAAGACCATATACGTAAAGGGAACCATCAATTTCCAAGGAGTTGTAAGGATAGAAGGAGCTAAGAACAAAACCATTTACGGACTGCCAGGAGCAACACTCGTGAATGCCACTGGACGTGATGCTGTAGCAGCAACGGGTATTCTGCAGTTTTACAACAGTAGCAATATCATAATCCGAAACCTTACTTTCAAGGGTGCGGGAGCTCATGACATCAATGGTAACGACAACCTCCACCTCGACTACTGCCGCAATATATGGGTAGACCACTGCCACTTCCTTGACGGAGTAGATGGCAACCTTGACTGTACAAGTGGTTCGAACAATATCTGTGTAACATGGTGTCGCTTCGGCTATGAAATTGCGCCAAAGGCATCATCACTCGCCGACGGGACAGACGACCACAGGTTCAGCAACCTTTGGGGAAATGGCGACAACCTTGCAAAGACTGATGCCGACAAGCTCTGCACCACATTCGCCAATTGTTGGTGGGACGAAGGATGTAAGGCTCGTATGCCACGAGTACGTTTCGGCAAGGTACACATCCTGAATTGCCTCTTTAGCAGCAAAGAGAATAGTGCTATCTGCGTAGGTGCTGGCTATCGCAGCAACATCTACCTTGAGAAGAGCGCATTTACCACAGAACAGACAAAGAAATATCCGTGGAGAAGTTATGCCACAGCTGACGGATATACCGACTACAACATCACAGTCACGGGATGCTCTGGTGCAGCTGACGAGCAGGAGAAATCAGGTTCATACGAGTACTTTACTCCAACCTACACCTACGACAGCTACGACGCATCGCAGGTAAGCTCTGTAGTAGGCAACGCCACAAACGGAGCCGGAGCAACACTCACCATCCACGAGAACGAGAAGTTTACAACAGCATACAAGCGATAAACCAGGATTGTCACACATAACGGAATTCGGGCGGATACGCTGAGTGTCCGCCCGAATTTCATTTTATTAGGAAACCATATTATAACGTCTTCAAGAAATCATCAATACCTATCACATCGATTTCCTCTTCTGCTTTCTTTGCAAAATAATCAGATATTGCCTGTTTTAAATCTCCTACAGCCTCTGGAGTGTTAAAGACAGAAAACACCTTAGCACCTCCAGTTGAGCATCATTAAATTGTTTTGTTTCCATAATCATTTCCTTTCTCATTTGCAATGATAATTTGTTTTTTTATCATCACCAAACAATTCAAGGAAAAACAATCGGGCGGACACGTCGTGTGTCCGCCCGAAAGAGTTATAGAAATAAATGTCTCTTACAATTACTTAATCCATCGTGGGTCACCAGCATTGAGGACATCTTTATACTCATCTCTAATGGTGAAGTTGCCACTCTCTGGATTATAGAATATATCCTCTGCACTGACATCGAGAGATGTAGCACCAGTGATTGGCAACAACCAATCGCTTGTAAGGTACGTATTGTTTACAACAGGTTTAGCTGCAGCTGTACTTGCATTTGTACCCGTATCCGCACTCTTGGCGAAGAGTACGTTAGTGATGGTCACCTTCTCGCCTGTTGAGCCAAGCTTGTAGGTTGGCTGGTTCTTAACACAGTTGTATACCGTAACGCCATCCATGATAAAGTTCCTTAGAACCTTGTCCGACTGAACGATAGACTTACTTCCAGCACAGTTGTATAAAGTAGAGTTCTTAATGCTCAGAGTTCCAACTGTCGCCTTACGCAAGTCGAAGATGTCATAGTTACCTCCACAATTTGAAAGCAAGCACTTGTTCAACTCTATAGATCCGATTGTCGGGTTGTTACTGCCCTGTGTACGGATGAAGGTATTGCCCGTGAAGCCAGAAATGGTACAGAGAGTGAACTCCAGTTTGCCTACATCACATGCACCACTCTGGTTAAGGAAGTACTTAGCACCCTGGAGATTAACCTTTTGGAATGCAATAACGTCATGATTTCCATTTATGTTCACCTGAGTACATTGAATATCGAGAGTAGGAGCATCATCCTTATCTCCATAGAATGTTACTGACATTCCATCTGGTATAAGCACATTGTCTGTAGTGCCATCAGACTTAAGTTTCTTGAACGGATATACACCGCCTGGCTGCAGCAATACTGCTACACTATAACTGGTCTTTCCGTCTGTAGCTGCCTGAGTTGCAATCTCATCCAAAACATCTTGAATTGTATACTGATCGCTGAGTTCTGATGGAGTCAGTTCGATTGTATAGTCACAACCTATTGGTGCACCAATCTCGGTAGTCTCATCGATGTATCCTCTACGCTTTTCGTCGAGATATACCTCAAAGGTATAGGTTGTTCCACCTTCCAGACCCGTGATGTACTTTCTTCCAGAAGCTGCCTCGTTTGAGGAGATTTCTCCACTCTGAATGACACGACCATTCTGGAGCACCTTATAAGCATTAACCTCTTTCCTTGTAGGCCAAGTAATGAGGATAGCCGTCTCTTCAATGCCAATGTAAGGTATAGAAAGGATTTGCTCAGGAGCAGTGGCACGATTGATTATAGCCCAGTGTGAGTCTTCTTTATTCTCTGCCACACCCTTGACACGGATGTTATACATGGTCTCACCGAGCAGGTCTGTAAATGTATATTCGGTTCCATGTACCTCTGCTGAGGCAACTGGTGTTCCCTCAAAGTCAGGATCATCAAGGAATGCCTCGATAACATAGTATTGCGCATTGCTTGTTCCCTCCCAACTAACAGTGATAGCAGGCTCCATCTGATCGGCAACAGCCGTCAGATCGTATGGCATCAGCACGCGTGGCAGGTCAACGTCCTTGACTCCGTCCACATCGCTACAAGATGTCATCGTCACTCCTCCGCCCAGAAGGCAGAGGAATGCTAATGCTGAAATTATATATTTTTTCATTGTAGTTACTCTTTAAAATATTATTATTTATTCTCCACCCTGTTCTACAGGCTCAGGCTGAGTCTCTTCATCGCCAAAGTTGTTGTTCAGGTTCTGGTTATCGTTGAGGTTGATGTCGAAGATAGGCCAGTACATGTTCATGATTGGGTCGCCGGTGTAGAGCACGTTAACCTTCTCCATGTTAGTATCAGAAGCGCTAATCCACTTTGACTTTTCTCCAGAAGAGTTGGTCCAGAACTTCCAATCCTGTCCAGGATCATCTGTCTCGCCATGATTCAGACCATAGAAATCACATTTCGCTTCTCTCAATGCGTAGGTCATTCCATCACGTGTATAGGAGAACTGTGACATCTTCCAGTAGAGATATGGGTTAATATCACTATAGTCACCCTCAAGGTTGTAGAGCTGTGTCATCTTTGTCTTAGCCTCGTCAAGTTTCTCCTTCAGCACACCCCAACGGATGAGGTCAGCCTTGCGTAGGAACTCACCAGCGAACTCAAAAGCACGCTCCTGCATGATGAGTTTCTGCATAGCATCCTTGCTGGAAGCACTGTTGACGTATGCATCAACCTCTGTTGCCCAAGCACTCTGTGGGAACGCACGCTGACGTATCTTCTTTACATAAGGAGCTGCTGCAGAAGGACCATAGAGGTAGTTCTCTATCTCTGCACGCATCAGGATGATGTCTGCATAGCGCATGTAGAGCTTATTGATACCTTCATCGTTACCAGAGGCTATCATGCGGTTAGTCCACTCATAACGAAGCTTACCAAACGACCACTTGTTGATGGACTGAGGAACCTGCACGCCCTTTTCCCACTGGAATGGGCAGCATGTAACGTCACGACGTGTATCTGCTACATCATAGTCGAAGAAGAGGTTTGGAGTAGGACCTACCTGACTTCCCTGCTTCATAGTAGTGATAGCGTCAGCGTCATTGTGCTTCAAACCGAAGGTATACATGATACGTCCGCGCATTACTGGTCCGTCAGAATAGCCCACCTCAAAGAGTGACTCATTACCAGCTGAAATAACATCGCCAGAAATACCCTTATTGTTCCAAATATCCTCAAACTTATTCTTCAGAGCCACAGACTTGCCTTCCTGAGCCATAACGTCGACACATGCCTGCAGGGCAATAGGATAAAGCACATCCTTGCTCAGCTCAGGATCGTTGCTCAGACGATACTGACCGTCACGATAGAGAGAGTATCCAGATGCATAGAGGCACACACGAGCCAACAGACCCTTAACAAACGCCTTGTTGATACGGGTAACTGTTGTGGTGATATCCAGTTCGTTTGGCCATGCACAGAGATCTGCAGCCTCCTGCAAGTCAGCTATAAGCTGCTTGTAGATAACATCCTTGCTTGTACGACCAGCATACATATTGGAAGAGTTCACTGGCTCGAAACGTGCAGGAACGTCACCCCACATATTAATAAGGTCAACGTAGGTAAGAGCTCTCAGTGTAAGAGCCTCACCCAGCAGGTGTCTCATCTTAGGATCGGTGAGCTCGCCCTGGCTGCGCAGACCCTGGATAGCGAGGTTGGCACGCTCAACACCCTTATACATCTGAGACCAGAGGTCCTTACCGTCCTTGTCATTCATCTGACCATTGCTTGGTCTTGCATCGTATGTTGCCAAGTTAGCCTTGTCGTCAAGAGAGTTTGAGCTATTGTAGTACTCAATATCGGTATTATATCCATAATAAATGGTACGAGCACGATAGTTCTGCTCTGCGAAATAGGTGTAGCAGTTGTTAATTGCTCCTTGAGCATATTCGTATGTAGAGAATATGTTCTTGTCATCCATAGCAGAAGGTGAGCTCTGATCGAGGAAGTCGCTACATGAAGCGAATCCCACGCCCAAGACCATTACCGCTGCTGATTTAATAAATATATTTTTCATTTCTGCAATTATTTTAGAAATTCAAGTTAAGACCAATTACAAACTGACGGCTCTTTGGATATGCAGAGTAGTCAACACCAGGAGTCAGAGCGGTCTTATTACGAGTAGAAACCTCAGGATCGAAGCCAGAGTAGCCTGTCAGACAGAACACATTGTAGATAGTTCCGTAGAAGCGCAGGCTGCTGATACCAACACGATTGGTAAGGCTCTGTGGCAGAGTGTAGCCCAAGGTCAGAGTAGAGAGGCGGAGGAATGAACCATCCTCAACAGCCCAGTCAGTAAGTACATAGCCAGTATATGGCGACCACATGGTGGTATTTGCGTTGATTGCATCCAGACGCTCTGGATCTGTACACAGCAGACCTGTCTCAGGATCGAGGTTGGTCCAACGCTTGCCTTCTGCCATTATATCGAGCATGTTACGATACTTGTACTGATAAGATGAGGTGTACTCAATCTTGTTGGCATTGTAGACATCGTTGCCGATAGAATATGTGAAGTTGGCTGCGAGGTCGAAGCCGTAAGCACGAGCGTTGATAGAGAAACCACCACTTGCCTTAGGATTGGTGTTACCAATAACACACTGGTCGTTCTCGTCTACCACACCGTCAGGAGTTCCGTCTGGTCCACTGATATCCTTCAGCTTCAGAGCACCTGGGCGGAAGTAAGATGTACCAATAACCTTAGCATCGCTTACCACACCATCGTTTGGAATCCAGTTTGTACCATCCCATGTGAAGTCGCTTGCGCTATAGCGTCCATCAGATACATAACCGTAGATCTCACCAACGGCACGACCTACCTGTACGCGATAGTCACCAGAGATCAGAGTACTTGCCCAACCAGAAGATGCTGAGTAGCTGTCGAGGCCACCGAGGCTCTTAACCTTGTTCTTATTGAAGCCAATGTTACCAGTGAAGTCCAAACCAAAGTCCTTGGTATTGATTGCATGATATGTCAAAGAAATCTCGACACCTTGGTTCTCAGTCTTACCGAGGTTTCTGTACTGGTGAGTATAACCTGTACCAGAAACAGGGAAGTTGATGAGCAGATCCTTTGTAGTGTTCCAATAGTACTCGATAGAACCGTTCAACTTGCTGCGGAACAGAGTGAAGTCGAGACCGATGTTACGAGTATAAGTAGTCTCCCATGTCAGGTCTTTGTTGAAGAGCTGAATGTAAGAGTTTTCTGTGCTTGCACCTACCTGCCAGAAGTTATCGAAGAACAGCCAGTTGGTGTAGTCACCGAAACCTGCAGCCCAGATTGGAGCAGTCTGGTCAGCTGGGATGTTGTTGTTACCAGCGGTACCATAGCTCAAGCGGAGTTTCAAGTCGTCGAGCCAGCTCTTGGTGTTGTCCATGAAGCTCTCAGAAGAGATACGCCATGCAACGGCTGCTGATGGGAAGTAACCCCAACGGTTACCCTTAGCAAACTTAGAAGAACCATCGGCACGGAACGTAGCACTTACCAAGTACTTGTCCATGTAGCTATAGTTGGCACGAGCGAAGAATGACAACAGGTTGTCATCTGCATTGACATAGCGGCTTGGGTTGCTATATGCGTTACCCTGGCTTGTCAGAGTACGTACCTGCTTAGCAGTAAAGTCAGATGGGTAATTGAATGTAGTATATGAATTGATCTCAGACTTCAGGTTGATGGTCTCCTCACCGAGCAATACATTCAGGCTGTGATTGCTGTCCTTACCGAAGATACCCTTGAAGTCATAGTTTATAGTGTTGGTATTACGGAATGCATTACGTGTCCTGTCTGTGAAAGAACCCATTGGCAGACCATTACCTCTTTCACGAGAGAAGTAAGTGGTAGGTCCGTAGTAGCGGAAGTCGTGGTTGTAGTATCTGTCGAGACCGAACTCAGTCTTAAACTTGAAGTTCTTGAAGATCTCCCACTGGAAGCTACCATTGAAGTTATAGGTCTGACGAGTCTGACGACGGTCAGCGTCACGAACAGCAGTGATAGGCTGAACGAGACTGAACTCAGGATCGTAGCTATCAGAGAGGTCAGCAAAGTTGAACATAGGATAGATCATCACGTTCTTCAGACGAGAGTCAGCTGAAGAAACCTCGTTCTTAGACTCGTTGGCACCTGCACCCCAAACGGTTTGGTTAGAATAACGAGCAGAGAAGTCCAACTTCATCTTCTTATTTATCTGGTGGTTCAACTTCAAAGAGAGGTTGTCACGCTTGTAAGAAGAGCCGATCATGATGGCACGGTCGTTGATATGCGCATAGTTGAAAGAGAACTTAGTTGCATCAGAACCGCCAGTCACGCTAATGTTGTGGTTGAAGGTATGGCCTACACGACCAAACACCTCATTCTGCCAGTTGTTTGTAGGCAGGTTAGCGTAGAGGTCACGATCCTCATACGATCCAAAGAGCTCCTCATAATAATCAGCATCTCTCAACTGAGCATACTCATACTGCCAGTTCAGATAGTCGGAAGCACCGAGAGTATGGAGCTTCTTTGCCATCTTCTTCCATGCATAGAAAGCATTGTAGCTGACCTTAATCTTACCTGCCTGACCGCTCTTTGTGGTAACAAGGATTACACCGTTAGCACCACGAGAACCGTAGATAGCGGTAGAAGAAGCATCCTTCAGCACTGTGATATCCTCGATATCAGAAGCAGGGATATCAGAGATAGACTCTACAGGGAAACCATCAACGATGAAGAGAGGAGTGTTGTCGCCAGTGATAGAACCACCACCACGTACACGAATCTTCATCTCCGCATCAGGAGAACCCTCAGTAGTAGTAATCTGCACACCTGCCATCTTACCAGTCAACGCCTCAGTAGCATTAGCTACAGGCACTGCCTGCAGAGCGTCGCTGTTGACAGTGGCGACAGATCCGGTCAAGTCCTTACGGCGCATAGTACCGTAACCAACGACAACGACCTCATTCAGACCCTGTGAGTCGTCCTGAAGTGTCACATTGACTGTAGACTTGCCTTGGATGTTGATGGTCTGAGTCTTCATACCTACGTAGGAGACTTCAACCGTCTTACTGTTGGTTGTCAAGGTGAAGTTACCGTCGATGTCGGTCACCGCACCATTGGCGCTGTTCGGTTCTCTAACCGTTGCACCGATGATTGGCTCACCCGTTGCGTCTACGACAGTTCCCTTGATCGTCTGCTGCGCCGATGCTGTACCTGCCATAACAAACAGGAATAGTGCTGTCAGCGCTACTCGAACAATGTTCTTTAACTTTTTAGACATAATTTGTTATTATTAGATTAGTAAAAATTGAATTATCAGTTCGTCTTGTTCACCGCAATTTACGCTTTGGCGTGGTTAGCATGCAGTTTTTCTAGTCCGCAAAAATAAACATTAAAAATAAAACTTGCAAACTTTTAACAAAAAAACTTCCTCGTAATTTCTGAAAACGATTGCGGAAAAAGATGTTTTTTATAAAAAAGCGGGACGGAAGTGCTTCCGCCCCGCATGGGAAATGAAACTCTGTAAAGCTATTACTTTACCGTCTCTGAAACATTCTGCTTTTCATAGTATGCCTTATAGTCCTCGCCACCATACTTCAGTCCGAGGTCTTCGCCTGCAAGAGCGTCGCAGACACCCTTGTAAGCCCACTTACGCTTGAACTTTGCATCGAAGAGGTTTGGTGTCTGACCCTTGAGCCAATACTCGTGCTCGTCCTCTGCATCGGTGAGCGACCAGATGGTGATACCACTCTGCTGAGCCTCAGGAACATTCTCAAAGTAAGACTCGAAGACAGTCCTGAAGGCATCACTCTGAGCCTTATACTGCGCTGCCGATGGCGAGCTGGTGCCAAGAGAGATGTCGAGCTCTGTGACACGTACCAGTTTGCCTGTAGCCGCCAGGGTCTGGAACATTGCGTCTACCTGCTCACGCAGCTGTGCTACCTTCGCGTTGTTATTGTCAGCGTCGTCGTTGGTACCAGAGAGTGTGATGTGCATCTGTGAACCGATGCCATCAACTATCGGCGAACCATTGTCTGCATCAATCTTGTTGACGAAGTCGACTACCGCAGCGAGTTTGCCTGGCGAAGTCTCGAGATTGTAGTCATTATAGAACAGCTTGGTCTCTGCAGGCAGGTACTGGCGTGCAAACTGGAACGCCTTGACTGCATAGTCGGGCACGTAGTAGCCCCAGTAGAAGTGACCGCTACCCCAGTTGAGATTGAGTCCATTGTATTCCTCGCCCTCTTGTGGTTCCTTATCGTAAACGACATTGCCGTCACCATCATTGACAGAACCGCCGAACACGCCGTCATAGCCACGTGGCTTGTTGCTTCCGTCGGCAATAGCCTCATTGATGACATCATAGCCTACTGGCACGATACCCTTCTCATTGAGGTGCTCAGCCATACCCTTGATCCATGCTTCCATAGCATCGGTGAGGATAGCCGCCTTCTCTTCTGGAGTCTTGTATTCATAACTAATGCCACCAGCACGGCGTTTTGCCGCATAAAAGCGCTTTGAAGAAGATGTCTGATCCTTCTTCGGTCCAAACTTGAAATCATCAACCCATATAACGCTGTTTGGAGTACCACCAAACTGCAGGCCAATACGAACAACACCTGCAGGTTTACCGTCGTATGTAAATTCTCCCTCACACTTCACCCAGTCTGAAGGGGCTGTGAAGTTACTCCCGTACATGCCACTATAGCTTGCGTTCTGACCTATAAACTGCACTGTTATTGCATCTGGCGACTTGAGATAGAACGAGTAAGCATAGACAGTACCTTCAACCAGACCGTCTGGCACTGGCCACCACAGCTGGCAGTCGTAGTTGACAGAAGTCTCGCCATCCATAGCACACTTTAGTGCGTACTTGCCACTATGCCCGCCTTCTTCAACGGTTCTTGTATAGTGTGTCCAGCCTGTCCAACCATTATCGTTTCCGCCATCGAAATTGGAGTTAGTGATGATATTATCCATTGTCTCTGCGATCTTCTTACCAAACTTGAAGTCATCAACATAAACTACGGAATTGGGGGTACCACCAAACTGCAGACCTATACGAATAACATCTGCAGGATTACCGTCGTATGTAAATTCTCCCTCGCAGAACGTCCAATCGCTACCAGCTGTCACAGTATTCTTATAGAGACCACTATAACTGCTGTTCTGTCCGACTAACTGCACGCTGATATTATCTGGCGACTTAACCCAGAATCCATAATAATATGTTACACCTTCCTCAAGAGGTTGTGACAGTGACCACCATAGCTGACAGTCGTAGTTGACAGAAGTCTCACCATCCATCTCACACTTCAAGGCATAGTCACTGTCATGACCACCTCTGACCACACTACGTGAGTAATGAGACCAACCGTTCCAACCAGAATCATTACCATCTTCAAAACCAGAGTTGGTGACGATATTCTCACACTTGTCATCATCGCCTGAGTCTATAACCATCTTGGGCGCAATTAGTGATTTCAGATAGGTCTGATTCTGCTGTGTATGCCAGATGAAGTTGTGACCATATAGCTTCATGCCATCCTCCTGCAGCGCGTCGAGTGCAGGATCGAGGTTGGCGAAATTAAGCGAGCCATTGTTCTTCACGATAGCATCCATCTTCATGGCGTTACCCCATGTAATCATCTGGAAGTTGTCACGAGAGAGCTCACGACGTCCGTCCTCGCCCATATAGATATTCATGCCGATACCAAGACCGAGGGTCATATTGGGGTGATTCTCCTCAGCATACGCCTTGATGTCGTCATAGTTGGCAAGCACCTCCTTCACTGCGAGCGGTATTTCAGCGGCGGTAACAGGATCGCCCTGACTCTTCCACTCCATGATCTGGTCATCGCAGGAGGTCATGCCTAACGACAATGCTATCGAGATGGCGAGCGCTCCTCCCACATTATTATATATATTATAAGTTTTCATAATATAGCTTTTAGTTTTTGGTTTTTAGTTTTTACTCTTCCTCTTCGTCATCGAAGTCACTGACAGGAATGCTCTTGATATTGACTACACGGAGGTTGTCAATATAGATAGGCTGACTGAACGTACTCGAAGCAAAGATCTTGTCCTCACTGAACTCGAGGTCAGCATTAACAAACAACATCAGGAAGTTGCGATAAGAACCTGAGTTACGATCCTCACAAACCTTCTGGAAAGTAGTTTCAGCCGCCGTAGCCTTGTCTGCATCCTTTGTAGCGGTGTCGGGATTGTAGTTACCGAACTTAGACAAAGGCAGGGTGATGGTCTGCCAACGGCCACCAGTGGTAAACGGAGTAGTTGTTCCATCCTCGTTAAGCCATGGCACCCATACGGCTGCGGTATTAATATACTGAGAGCTAAACTTAGTACAGCCAGAGCCATAACCATAGTTGGAGAGGTTGTTCTGCAAAGAGAACTCGAGCTGGCCACTCTCAAACCACTCGCCTGGTACATAGATATCAAACTGTATTGCGACATCACTGGCAAGAGTCTCCTCTGGTATAAACTGATACATGCGGCTGGTCCAGTCGTCAGTAGGCTCATCATTGCCGGCAGTAGCCCAAAGGAGTGAGTTGGAGCCTGCATCGACGCCGCCATCGTCGAGCTTGGACTGAGGTATGAGCATGCAAACCTTTCCACGACCCGTGTTCAAAGGATCGTCTACGAGGTCATCAGGTCCATAAGTAGCCGACCAAGAGCCCATTGAGCCAAGTCCGTCGAAATTGAGAATATAGCAGTTGTTGTCATTAAAATACTCAGGTGTCTTAGCTGTACCATTGGCACCAACGCTTGTGATAGAACCTGCGACGCTGAGATCAGCACTTGCGGGGACTACGAAGCTATAGTATTCACCATCCTCATCGCTGATGATGTCTTCCTCAGTGATTGTCGTACCATCAGGCAGAGTTACCAGTGTGGTCTCCTGCAAGTTGGAACCATAGACGGTCACTGTCTCGCCGTGCTTTGGCAAAGTATTGTCGACACTTGTTATAGACGGTGAAGAAGCCATGATGATAAAATCATAGACGAGCATCTCGCCGTTCTTCTTTATCAGGGTGATGGTATTACGTACCTCGTCATCTGCATCGGCGATAGGTGTCTCTTTCTTCAGTTGTACCCAAATGTTCTTATCTGTCATCAGGGCGTTATTGAAATATGTCTCATAGCCATTGATGAGAACCTTACGAAGTCCACTGAAGCCAGAGCCTTGAATACGTATGAGCTGACCCAGACGGGCAAAGGTGACCTCTCTGTCAGGAACGTTAGACTTAACATCCTGGAGGAACACCTTGTCGATGGTCATGGATGTCGATGGTCTGAGTTCGTCAGAATTGCCATTGTCATCGTCGCTACATGCAACAAACGAGAAGGCTGCGAACAACAGGCACAAAGTCCAAAAATATTTTGTTGTTTTCATAGTCATTTTTGTTTTTATTGTTTTATATAGTGACTATAGTACTTATAGTATCTATT
>Ga0310694_10003261_pt1 | contig 16001 bp, 15 predicted proteins | sample 174DNAGHGhighgp2_FD_203884 | JGI IMG/M metagenome (GOLD analysis project Ga0310694, IMG submission 203884) | Sheep rumen microbial communities from Palmerston North, Manawatu-Wanganui, New Zealand - 1742 DNA GHGhigh gp2 (v2) (version 2) | ecosystem: Host-associated > Mammals > Digestive system... | reverse complement strand
ATCATCCTCTCGTCTTCCATTTCCCTTGTGTTCTGTTCTTCCATAGTCTTCTCCCCCTGTTTGTTTATCTCACTCTTATCCTATGCCCTGCTATGACTTTGTTTCCCCTGATGCCGTTGAGCCGTCGCAGGTTGGCAACGGTTGTATGGTTGCGTCGGGCTATTGCTCCGAGTGTGTCACCCCTGCGCACCGTTGCATAACTTCCGCCTCGTTTGCCCTTGCCCTTCTTCTTGGATTGTTCCACGACCGGGACATCTATCTGCTTCACCATTTCCACAGGCGGCACATAGATGGTGTCGCCCGCCTCGATGAATGCGTTGATGGCTGCCGTCGGCATCCGCAATGTGCATGGACGCACGTCGCCCGGTATGAGCGTGGTGCGGTACTGGGGATTCAGGGCACGGAGCTCGTCGTAAGTTATGCCACAGAGTTCCTCGATGCGCTCCATCCTGACGTTTCGGCTGACCTGTATCGTGTCTGTTGCCTGCGGCAGTTTCGTGTTGACGGGGCAGATGTTGTGGTCGCAGTAGTAGTTCATTATGTAGTTTGCCGCAATGAATGCCGGCACATATCCCCGTGTCTCGGCAGGCAGATAGGGATAGATGCTCCAGTAGTCTCTCACGCCTCCTGCACGCTTGATGGCTTTCGTGACGTTGTTCGGGCCGCAGTTGTAGGCAGCAATAGCCAGCGTCCAGTCGCCCAAGATGTTGTGGAGGTCGCGCAGATAGCGTGCTGCGGCATAGCTTGCCTTGATGGGGTCGCGCCGCTCGTCAATAAGGCTTGTCACCTCGAGGCCGTATTGCTTGCCTGTCCCTATCATAAACTGCCACAATCCGACGGCACCGGCTCGGCTGACGGCCGATGGGTTGAGGGAGCTTTCTATGATGGGCAGGTACTTCAGCTCCAAAGGTATCTGATAGCTTTCGAGTGCATCCTCGAAGATAGGATTGTAGAAGTTGCTCGCTCCCAGCAGCACAGCCACGGTGTTGCGGAGGCGTCCGCTGTAGAGGTCGATGTACTTCTGCACTACATTATTATAAGGCATGTCGATGACGTTGGGCAGTCGGTTGAGGCGATGGGCATAGGTCTGTGCATCGAACTCCGGGTTTTGTCCTGTTGTCTCGCACGATTCGTCGAAGAAAAGATAGTTGCGCGTCTGCCAATCCAGCAGCAGGCTGTCTATCTCCTGCATCTGCATCCCTTCTGGCAGTTCGAGGGTCGAGTCGTCGATGTATTCGGTGTCGTCCTCTTCCTGCGCCATCAAAAGGTGAAGGGGCAAGAAGGTGAAAAGAAGGAAAAGGGAGATGTATTGCTTATTCTTCATAGTTCAAAAATCATATTTCGTAGTTGGTTCTTCACTTTTTATACTTCGTTCTAAAAGTTAACCACGCACTGTATGCCTGGTGTTGTGGTGCGGTGGTGCATGTCGAAGCGCCCGGTTTCTATCATCGTCGGCTGGACGCGCAAGCTGAGGTCTCGCGAGAGGTCGAAGGTGGAGAGTTCGGCATCGACGTAGGCATCGATGACGGAAAGCAGATATACCCCTCCGAAGGCGAAGATGCTCAGGTCGCGGAACCTGCGGAAGGTGTCCTTCTTGCTCTTGAAGATGCCTTGGAAACGTGCTTCCTTGCCGGCGATGCTGTAGTTCGGGGGCAGCATCTTCTCGTAGCTCTTCGTGTTCGGGTCGGTGTCTGTAATGTCGAGATAGGCTTGCGAATAGTCGGAGTACATCTGTCCGTTCCATGTGAGGGCATAGACGCAACCGAGGAAACCTCCATAGACGATGGGCAGCTTCCAGTACTTGCGGTTGTATATCTGTCCTGCCCCCGGTATCACCAAGCCCAGCCACAATGCCCTGATGGGTTCTGGCTTGAAGTTGCTCAAGTCGCGACGAGGCTGCAGCTTCCTCAGCAGGTCGTTCCCGATGGAATGGATGGCGGCGGTGTCGATGGCGAGCGAGTCGGGTTGCGGGGCTTCGGCAAACGTCTCGACGGAGTCTTTGACGAGCACACTCTCCTCCTCCTGCGCCATTAAAGGGTGAAAGAGTAAAAGGGAGAGAAGGGGGATGATGTGCCGCAGAGTCATATCAGCCGCGTAATTTATCGAGCATTTCAATGATTCTCTCCAGTTCTGCCTCGTCCTTGAAGGGGATGCTTATCTTTCCCTTGCCGGTGCTGGAGCAGGTCATCTCGACGCGCGTCTTGAATATCTTCCTCAATCCTTCGCGCAGGACGTTGTAGTCGGCGCTGAGGTTGGAGCCTTTCTGGCGGATGCGGGTGCCGGTCTTTGTCTTGACGGAGCCGCCTTCGCTGAGCTGCTTCACCATGTCCTCTATTTGCCGGACGCTCATGTGGCCTTTTTTCATTTCGGCAAAGACCTGGAGCTGTGCCGTAGGGTCAGAGAGGGCGAGGAGTGCGCGGGCGTGTCCCATGTCGATCTCGCGGTTGCGGAGTGCCACCTGCACGCTTGCAGGGAGCTTCAGCAGGCGCAGGTAGTTGGCGATGGTGGCACGGTTCTTGCCCACTTTCTCGCTGAGCTGGTCCTGCGTCAGGCTGTACTGTTCGATGAGGTTCTGATAGGCGAGTGCCACTTCGATGGCTGTGAGGTCTTCGCGCTGGATGTTCTCCACGAGTGCCATCTCCATCATGTTCTCGTCATCGACGGTGCGGATGTATGCAGGAATGGTGGTGAGGCCGACGCGCTGACACGCACGCCAACGCCTTTCGCCTGCGATGATGACGTAGGTGCCGTCGCCCATGTCGCGGAGGGTGATGGGCTGTACGAGGCCTATCTGCCTGATGCTGTTGGCGAGTTCCTGCAGCGAGTCGTCGTCGAACTCGCGTCGCGGCTGGTTGGGGTTCGGGCTGATGTCGTCCATCCTCACCTCCGAGAGGTTGGACGAGCCGTTGGTTTGGATGTCGTCCGTCTGTAGCAGGGCATCGAGGCCTCTGCCCAGAGCCTGCCCTTGGTATTTCTTCTTTATGGCCATAATGTGTTAATTCATAATTTTTAATTCATAATTCATAATTGCTATGCTCTGTATGATTCATAATTCACGATTCATAATTATTTGTTTCCTTTCGCCAGGTTGGAGGATATGGCTTGCAGGGCGTAGCCTAATTATGAATTGTGAATTATGAATTATGAATTGCGTGAAAGTATCTCCTGCGCCAGTGCCAGGTGTGCCTTCGAGCCTGCAGCATCGGCGTCGTAGAGGATGGCAGGCACGCCATGACTGGGGGCTTCACTGAGCTTCACGTTGCGCTGGATGACGGTCTTGAAGACGAGTTCGCGGAAGTGCCGCTTCACCTCCTCATAGATTTGGTTAGCGAGCCTGAGGCGACTGTCGTACATCGTCAGCAGGAAGCCCTCTATCTCCAGATGCGGGTTCATGCGTGACTTCACTATCTTGATGGTATTGAGCAGCTTGCTGATGCCTTCGAGGGCGAAGTACTCGCACTGCACGGGGATGATGACGCTGTCGGCGGCTGTCAGCGCGTTGACCGTGATGAGGCCGAGGCTGGGGCTGCAGTCGATGAGGATGTAGTCGTAGTCCTGCACGACGGGCTTCAGCACGTCCTTCATCTTGCGTTCCTGGTTCTTGAAGTTCAGCAGCTCTATCTCCGCACCTACGAGGTTGATGTGCGAAGGCACGATGTCGAGGCCCTCGATGTCTGTGGTGTAGATGATTTCCTTGATGTCAACCTGTCCGAGCAGCGCGTTGTAGATGGAGTGTTCCAGCTTGCTGACATCCACTCCCATGCCGCTGGAAGCGTTTGCCTGCGGGTCGGCATCCACAAGGAGCACTTTCTTCTCAAGCGTTGCAAGCGAAGCGGCGAGGTTCATGCTTGTGGTCGTCTTGCCCACGCCGCCTTTCTGGTTGACTATTGCTATTGTCTTGCTCATCGAATAAATTTACAATTTTATAATTTACAACTTCTTTGATTCTATTTAGGACAAAGGCGCGATTGTAGTCGCGGACTTCAATTTGTTCTCCCCCTAAAGGGAGGAGTTAGAGGGGGTCTGTTCTTTTTGTTTTGCAAAGATACGACAAAAGTCTGAATTACACGCTTTTTTCGTTAAGCAGAATGCTTAATCTGTTGATAAGTTTCGCTTTTTGTTGATAACTCCCGGAGGATGGAAAGGTCATCATTACCGAAGAAATGTAAAGATTTTGTAAAGGATGTTCTGTTCGTTTATCCTTGTCTTCTCTTCCCCGAATCATTTCGAGCCTCCATTCGCCGACCTTCTTTTTGCTGTTCCAAATCCTCTGGGGAGGCGATTTTTCCTGCCCTTTCCAACTGCCTTATAGAGAAGGAGTTCCGGACGCACCGTGTAAATGTTGAAAACGCACCGTGCCGCGATGCCCGACTTGGCGTGCAGCGATGGCAATCTCAGCGTGCCGCGTTTGGCAATTCGGTGTGCTGCGTTTCCCGATTCGGCACACTGGATTTCATCGTAAGCCTGCGTTTGTCTCGTCTTTTCCTGTTCGACGTCGTCAGCCGCAGCGTTCCGCGTCCTGCTTTTTGTCGTGATTTTTCCATTCACGCATTTGCCCGAAAGTCCAAATCTTAAATAAATATAAAATGTATTTCTTCTTTGGGGTTGGCTGATAATTCGGATTTTTTTTCTATCTTTGCAACAGTTTATGGATTTATTATGTATGGAAAAGACTTTACCTCTCATGGCCTTGTCGTTTGGCACAAGTCTGCGAATGAGCGACGGCACCGTGAAGGAAGTCATTATGAGATAAACACTGATTCATGATGAGCCGCCCCTTGATACTTATCTCCAACGACGACGGCGTGCAGGCACAAGGCATACGGGAGCTGACCCGGATGATGTGCCGGTTGGGCGACGTTGTCGTCGTGGCTCCCGACGGTCCGCGAAGTGCGGCGTCGTGCAGCATATCGCCCATCACCACCATTACCATCAAACCCCTGCTGGAAGAGGAGGGGCTGAAGATATACCGGTGCAGCGGCACACCCACCGATTGCGTCAAGCTTGCCATGGACGGGCTGCTGCAGCAGACACCCGACCTCGTGGTGAGCGGCATCAACCACGGCGACAACGCCTCCGTCAGCGTACACTACAGCGGGACGGTCGGTGCGGCACTCGAGGCCTGCATGAAAGCTGTGCCGGCCATCGCTTTCAGCCTCAAGACGAAGAGCCAGGAGTGCGACTTCCGGCCATACGAAGAGGTTGTCATGCGGACGGCCCGCCATGTCCTGAAGCACGGCTTGCCGGAGGACGTCCTGCTCAGCGTGAACTTCCCCGAAGTGGAAACCCTGAAGGGGACGAAGGTGTGCCGCACCGCCCGAGGCAGGTGGATGAAGGAGATGAAGCGTGTGGGCGAGGATGCCTACCAGCTGACGGGATACTTCCAGAACCTTGAGCCTGATGCGGAGGACACCGACTTCTGGGCGCTCGACCACGGCTACGCTGCCATCACACCTGTGCAGCTCGACATGACGGCACACAGTCTTTTGGATAAACTGACATTTGACGATTGATAATTGAAATAACTTCCTGGAGATATAAGATGTAGTTAAACAGGTTGTTATGCGCTTCGCGGAAAGGAAGACGGAGAGCCTATGAAGTACTATCTCATAGCGGGTGAGGCAAGCGGCGACATCCACGCCAGCCGTTTGATTGCGGCCATCAAGGAGGAAGACGCGGCGGCGAAGTTCCGTTGCTTTGGCGGCGACATGATGGCGGCCGAGGGGGCAGAGCTTGTCAGGCACTATCGCGACCTCGCATACATGGGCTTCGTGCCGGTGCTCATGCACCTGCGGACTATCCTGAAGGGCATGAAGCAATGCCGCCAGGACATCCTCAAGTGGCAACCCGACGTGCTGATTCTTGTCGATTACCCCGGCTTCAACCTCAAGATAGCACGCTACATCAAGCAGCACAGCACGATTCCCGTCTGCTACTACATCGCTCCGAAGATATGGGCGTGGAAGGAAAGCCGCATCAAAGCCATAAGGCGCGACGTCGATTGCCTGCTGAGCATCCTGCCCTTCGAGAAGAAGTTCTACGAAGAGAAGCACCACTATAATATACATTATGTGGGAAATCCTACGGTGGACGAAGTGGATGCCTACCTCAAGGCGCACCCCGCCGATGCGGAGGGCTTCAGGAAGGACAACGGCCTCGACGACCGTCCCATCATCGCTCTGCTGGCAGGCAGCCGCAAGCAAGAGGTTCGCGACAATCTCCGCCGAATGGCCGAAGCCGCCGAGCCTTACGCGAAGGACTATCAGCTTGTGCTTGCCGCCGCACCGGGCCTCGACGACGACTTCTACACGAAGTGCCTACAAATGGTAAATGGTAAATGGAAAAATGGTAAATGTTCGGTTGTGCGAGGCCAGACCTACAGGCTCTTGCAGCACAGCACAGCGGCGCTCGTCACCAGCGGCACGGCAACATTGGAGACGGCCTTGATGAAAGTGCCGCAGGTGGTGTGCTATTACATAAAGGCCGGACGGCTGGCATCCTTCGCCAGAAGGCTCTTCCTGAAGGTTCCCTACATCTCGCTGGTCAACCTTGTGGCCGACGAGGAGGTGGTGCCCGAGCTTGTCGCCGGGCAGATGAACGTGGAGAACGTCCGCAGCCACCTTGCCGCCATCCTCCCCGGCGGTCCTGCAAGGGAGGCGCAGCTGCAAGGCTACGAGCGCATGGCAGCCCTCCTGGGTGAACCCGGCGCACCGAAAAGGGCGGCACGATGCCTCCCGCTTCCAGCCAAGGAAGGGGAGAATCCCCCTCCCACCCCTTAATCGCAACGACTCAATAACGTAATGACGTTATAACGAAATAACGAATTGATAAATTATTAAATGGTAAATGACATTATGATCAGACTGAACTGTTTCTTCCAAGCCAAGAGGGGCAAGTACAACGAAGCCCTGGAGGCAGCCATCCTGCTCACTGCCAAGACGCAGAAGCACGAGGGCATGATTAGCTATGACGTGTTCGAGAGTGCCACACGCAAGGACATCTTCATGTTCTGCGAGACGTGGGAGAGCGAGGAAGCCCTTGCCAAACACGCCGCCACGCCCGAGTTCAAGGAATGCGTAGGCATCATCGAGAGCTGCGGCGAAATGAAGATTGAGCAGCTGACGCTGTAGGGGTGAAAAAACACACCGTGCCGCGTTGGTCATCGCGGCACGGTGCATTGCCCGTCGCGGCACGGTGCGTTTGGCATCGCGCCACGGTGTGTTTTCCCCTCTTACTTGTTCAAGGTCCAGGAGAAGCCGTCCTTTGTGTCTTTCACCTCAAAGCCGAGGGCAGCGAGGTCGTCGCGAATCTTGTCGCTCAAAGCCCAGTTCTTCTCGGCCTTGGCTGCCTGTCTCTGCTCCAAGAGCATGTTGACGACTGCTCCGAAGGCTTCCTCGCGAGCTTTGTTGCTGACGCCCGTGTCCTGACGAAGGCCGAGGATTTCGGTCGTGAAGGTCTCCATGAGGGCGAGCAGGGCTTGTGCCACTTCGGCGGTGATGCTGGCCTTCTTGTCGATGAGGGTGTTGACGGTGCGGCAGGCATCGAAGAGGTGGCTGATGACGATAGGAGAGTTCAGGTCGTCGTTCATCGCGTCGTAGAGCTGTTGCGATAACATCGCAACATACGAGGGTTCGATTTGCGGCTGGCCCTTCACCTTTTGGCCGTCCTGGAGGCGGCGCAGGTTCTTAAGGCCGTCCATGAGGCGGGCAAGGCCCTTCTCTGCTGCCTGCAGGGCTTCGTTGCCGAAATCGACGGTGCTGCGATAATGGGCTTGCAGGATGAAGAAGCGGATGGTCATGGGCGTGTAGGCCTGCTCGAGCAAGGGATGGCTGCCGTCGAAGAACTGCGGAAGGGTGATGAAGTTGTTGTAGGACTTTCCCATCTTCTTCCCGTCGATGGTAATCATGTTGTTGTGCATCCAGTAATGCACCATCTGGTCGCCCTGACTTGCCACCGCCTGCGCAATCTCGCACTCATGGTGCGGGAAGATGAGGTCCATGCCGCCGCCGTGGATGTCGAAATGCTCGCCCAGGTACTTGCGTCCCATCGCTGTGCATTCGCAATGCCAGCCAGGGAAGCCGTCGCTCCAAGGGCTCGGCCATCGCATGATGTGTTCGGGTTGTGCGGCCTTCCAGAGGGCGAAGTCCGCCTGGTTCTTCTTCTCGCCCACACCGGCAAGCTCGCGGCTCGCGTCCTTGACGTTCTCGAGGTCACGTCCCGAAAGGATGCCCCAGCGATGAGTCTTATTGTACTTCTCGATGTCGAAGTATATGCTTCCGTTGCTCTCGTAGGCATAGCCGTTGTCGAGAATCTGCTTGACAAGGGTCTGCTGCTCGATGATATGTCCCGTGGCGTGCGGCTCGATGCTTGGCGGCAAGCAGCCGAGCGCGTCCATCGCCTCGTGGAAGCGGTTCGTGTAGTACTGCGCCACCTCCATCGGCTCGAGCTGTTCCAGGCGTGCCTTCTTGGCAATCTTGTCCTCGCCCTCGTCGGCATCATGCTCCAGATGCCCCACGTCCGTGATGTTCCGCACATAGCGCACCTTGTAGCCGATGTGCTGGAGGTAGCGGAAAAGGAGGTCGAAGGTGATGGCTGGGCGGGCATGGCCGAGGTGCGCGTCGCCATAAACGGTAGGGCCGCAGACGTACATGCCGACGCGGCCAGGGTTGAGCGGCTTGAAGAGCTCCTTCTGCCGGCTCAGGGTGTTATAGATGAATAACGGTTGTTCCATGTTTCTTGGGGGTTAGGGGTGAGAGGTTTGGGGCGAGAGGTTGTCGCTCGACTCGCCGTACTCCAGTTCGCCATCCACAACCCAACGAAGGTCTTCGGGATCGAAGTCGCCCATCTTGTCCTTCTTGGCTTGCTTGGCGATGTACTTTGCCACTTCCTCCACGTCGATGTCGATGTCCTCGTCGCCAGGATGCTTGTCGAGCAAATCGACATAATACTCGCCGATGACGTCGATGAAGTAGTATAGCTCTTCCTCCGTGAACTTGTCCTTGAGTTCCTGAGGCAGGTAGTTCTGGATGTATTCGACCGTCAGGCGGTCGTCCTCGGCATCGCCAAGGAGGTCTTCTTCAAAGGTTGCCATGCTGTTTCTCCTTTCATAGTTCCTATAGTGACTATAGTACCTGTATTTATAACATTGCCTTTATTTTCTCTTCGAGGACAGGGCGCGGCACCAGGCCTACGCTTCTGTCCACCTCCTTGCCGTCCTTGATGAAGACAACAGTAGGGATGTTGCGTACACCGAAGCGCATGGCGAGGTCTTCGTCCTCCTCCACGTCGCATTTGCCCACGATGGCAAGGCCGTCATAGTCCTTTGCCAATTCCTCGATGACGGGCGCAAGGCGCTTGCAAGGGCCGCACCACGTCGCCCAAAAGTCCACCATGAGAGGCTTGCCGGTTGCCACCAGAGCCTCAAAGTTGCCTGTGTTGATTGTCTGTGCCATAGTTCTTTGGTTTTCTTGTTATTCTGATTACTCTGATTGTTCTGAATGCTCCGATTATTCTGAATGCTCTGATTATTCTGATTCAATTGATGTTGTATGACAGTGCCTCGCTTGACTCGATGTCCTCCAAGAACTGCCGCGTCACCTTGACACGATGGGTGTGCGACGTCATGCGGAGCTGGTTGTGTGGATTTGTGGCATCGATGAAGACTACCTTCAGCTCTGTCTCACCCTGGTTTTCCTCTGCATATGACGAGAGCATCTCCACTTCGTCTATCGTCAAGGCGTTTGTGTTGACGGATACCGTGACACGCTCTATCACCTTGTCGCTAATGTCGGCCAGCCAGTCGATGCGTGTAACACGAAGCTCATACTCGCCCGGCTGGAAGCGGCGCTCTGCAATGTTGCCCGTGACGAGCACCGAGCGGTCGATGCTCAGATAGGCGCCCCACTTCACCCAGTTCTCGCCGAAGAGCGCAATCTCGCCCGTGCCGCTGAAATCCTCGATGGTCGCCACGCCGAAGGGCTTGCCGTTCTTCGTCGTGCCGGACCGTACTGCCGTGACGATGCCGCCAAGGCGAACCGTCTGCCCGGCAAAGGCTGTGAGGTACTCCATCTGCTCCATCTTCATGTTGCAGACGTTCTGAAGAATGACGTAGTACTCGTCGAGCGGATGAGCGGAGAGGTAGATGCCGACCAGCGAGCGCTCCTTGTTCAGACGCTCCAGCACGGACCATTCCTCTGCTTCGGGCACGGCGGGCTTGTTCAAGTCGATGGCATCCATGCCGAAGAGCGAGAACTCCGCCTCCATCTGTGCCTGTTGGTATTGTGTGCCGTAGCGCATCAGCTGGTCGAGGAACACGTCGCCCTTCTGGTTGGCCGCAACGAACTGTTCGCGGCTGATGTCCGGGGCGATGGTGTCGAAAGAGCCGCTCAAGGCAAGGCACTCCATGCCGTTGCGCTTGATGGCCGACATATTGACACGCTCGGCGAAGTCGAAGATGTCTTTGTACGGGCCGTTCTTCTCCCTTTCCTCAACGATGGCCTGCACCGCAGCTTCGCCAAGTCCCTTGATGGCTGTGAGGCCGTAGCGGATTTGCTGGCGGTCATTGACACCGAAGTCGCGGTGCGACTCGTTCACGTCAGGGCCGAGGACCTCGAGCCTCATGGCGTGACACTCGCCAAGGAGCTTCGTCACTTCCTTCACGTCGTCCTTGCCTATCGTCAGCAGTGCGGCCATGAACTCGGCAGGATAGTGTGCCTTCATGTACGCCGTCTGGTATGCCACCCAGGAATAGCAGGCGGCATGGGACTTATTGAAGGCGTATTCGGCGAACTTCTCCCAGTCGGCCCATATCTTCTCCAGTATCTTCGGGTCATGCCCGTTGCGTTTGCCGCCATCGATGAACTTGGGCTTCATCTCCTTGATTGCTTCCTTTATCTTCTTGCCCATCGCCTTTCGCAACCCATCGCTTTGGCCTCTCGTGAAGCCCGCCAGCTTGCGGGACAAAAGCATGACCTGTTCCTGATACACTGTGATGCCGTATGTGTCGCGGAGGTATTCTTCGCAAGCCTCGAGGTCGTATGTGATGGGTTCCTGTCCGTTCTTGCGCCTGATGAACTGCGGAATGTACTTCATCGGCCCGGGGCGGTAGAGGGCACTCATCGCGATGAGGTCCTCGAAGACGGTCGGGTGCAGTTCCTTCAGATACTTCCTCATTCCGGCAGACTCAAATTGGAAGGTGCCGACGGTCCGTCCCTCTTGGAAGAGTTTGTAGGTCAGTTCGTCGTCAATAGGAATGTTGTCCAGGTCGATGTCCACGCCGTGTGCCTCCTTCACGATGCGGCAGGCCTCCTTGAGCTGCGAGAGTGTCTTGAGGCCGAGGAAGTCCATCTTGATGAGGCCGGTGCTTTCGATGACATGGCCGTCGTACTGCGTCACGGCAGTCTTGCGGTCGGGGAAGTCGGGGTCGTCTGCCGTGGAGACAGGCACATGGTCGCTTATGGGGTCTCGGCAGATGATGAAGCCACAGGCATGGATGCCAGCGTTGCGGACGGTGCCTTCAAGCTTGATGGCGTACTTGATGGTGTCCGCCTCTCTTTGGTTCCTTGAGTACTTAGCCTCCCTCAGCTCCGGGGTGACGTTTATGTAGTCGTCGAGTGTGGCTTCCCTGCCGTCGGGGAGGTCGGGCAAACGGTCGGGCATGGCCTTGCACCAAGCGTTGACCGTAGCAAGCGGCACCTTTTCCACACGTCCCACGTCCTTGAGGCTGCTCTTTGCCGCCATTTTGCCATAGGTGATGATGTGCGCACAGTTCTCTGCCCCGTACTTGTCCATAACCCATTGCAGCACTTTCCCTCTGCCGTCGTCGTCAAAGTCTGTGTCGATATCGGGCAGGGAGATACGGTCCGGATTGAGGAAGCGCTCGAACAGGAGATTGTACTTCAAGGGGTCGAGCCTTGTTATGCCCAGGCAATAGGCGACCACCGAGCCGGCAGCAGAGCCGCGTCCCGGCCCAACCCACACGCCGAGTTCCTTCCTTGCGCTGTTGATGAAGTCCTGCACAATAAGGAAGTATCCCGGGAAGCCCATCGTCTTCATAATGTGAAGCTCGAAGCGTATGCGCTCGTCAACAGCCGGTGAGAGTGGTGTGCCATAGAGGCGGGCAGCTCCTTCATAGGCAAGCTTGGCCAAGTAATCCGCTTCGAACTTTATCCTATAGAGCTTGTCGATGCCGCCGAGGCGCGCAATCTTCTTCTCCCCCTCTTCGGGAGGCAAGGGATTTTCGCCGTTCTCGTCGCCTGTGAACTCATTGAAGAGATCCTCGTCCGTGAACTTCTGCCGCCATAGTTCCTCTGTGCCGAACTCCTCGGGGATGGGGAAGAAGGGCATGATGGGGTTCGATTCGAGGTCGTATATCTCGACCTTGTCGAGTATCTCGCATGTACCCTGAAGTGCTTCGGGCAGGTCGGCGAAGATGGCGTTCATTTCGGCCTTTGTCTTGAACCATTCCTGCTTGCTGTAGCGCATACGGTTCGGGTCGTCGAGGTCCTTGCCTGTCGATAGGCAGAGGAGCAGGTCGTGGGCTTCGGCGTCGTCCTCGTCGATGAAGTGCGAGTCGTTTGTGCAGACGAGCTTCACGCCGTGTTTCCTTGCAAGCTCAATGAGGACGGGATTGACGCGCTGCTGCACCTCATACGTCTCACGGTTCGCCTCCTGATTGGGGTCGGTGACCTTGTGGCGCTGCAGTTCGATGTAGTAGTCGTCTCCCCAGATGTCATGGAACCACTTAACGGCCTCTTCGGCGCCGGCCAAGTCGCCGTTTGCTATCTTCTTCGGCACTTCGCCTGCGATGCAAGCGGAGCAGATGATGAGGCCCTCGTGATACTTCTCCAAGTCCTTGTGGTCGGTGCGCGGACGCATATAGAAGCCATCTACCCAGGAACGCGAGACAAGCTTGATGAGGTTGTGGTAGCCCGTCAGGTTCTTGGCGAGGACGATGAGGTGCCATCCCGACTGGTTCTCCTTTCCGCCTTCGTGGATGCCCTTGTCGCCGCACCTCGCCACATACATCTCGCAGCCGAAGATGGGCTTGAAGGGTTCCTCGCCCTTCTCCTCCCTTTTCTTGTTGACCTTCTTGCAATAGTCGTACAGCTCCTTGACGCCGTACATGTTGCCATGGTCGGTGAGCGCCATGCCCCGCATCCCGTCGCCGATGGCCTTGTTGACCATGCCCTTGATGGATGCCTGCCCGTCGAGCAATGAGTATTGTGAATGGACGTGTAAGTGAACGAAGTCCTCCATCTTGTTATTTACTATTTAATCATTTACCATTTACCATTTGGTCATTTACCATTTACCATTTGGTCATTTACCATTTACCATTTGTCTTTTGCTCCAAAAGAAAATATGGGAAGGCGAAGTTAATGCTTTTTTTTGTAACGGGCAAGTGAATAACGTCTTTTTTCTTCCGATATGAAGAAAATCGTTTCATTTGCCCTTGCCAGTTCAAAAAAAAGTATTAACTTTGAGCCGCATTTTATCAAAAAGTATGGGTAAAAGGCTTAGGAAACTAAAGAAAATACGCCTTCATCACGAAGGAAAGAATACACTTCTATGGAGCGCCATCGTGCTGGCGGTGCTCAACTTCGCTATACTGCACATCTTCGAGTCGCGCCTTCCGTTCGACATCTGCATAACGGTGAGCGCAATCCTCTATGGCATCCTGCTCAACTTCTTCCAATGCCCCATCCGCACCTTCGAGGGAGACAGCGACGGGCTCGTCCTGGCGCCTGCCGACGGCAAGGTCGTCGTGGTGGAGGAGACGGTGGAGAACGAGTACTTCCACGACCGGCGCATCATGGTGAGCATCTTCATGAGCCTCTTCAACGTTCATGCCAACTGGATTCCCGTAGATGGGACGATAAAGCATGTGAGCCATTACGACGGCAACTTCCATAAGGCTTGGCTGCCGAAGGCAAGCGACGAGAACGAGCACAGCCTCGTTGTCATAGAGACCACCGATGGCGTCGAGATACTGGCGCGGCAGGTGGCAGGCGCCATGGCACGACGCATCGTCACCTATCCCACGGAGGGCGAGGACTGCTACGTCGATGAGCACCTCGGCTTCATCAAGTTCGGCTCCCGTGTTGACCTGTACCTCCCTCTGGGAACCGAGGTTTGTGTGGAGCTCAACCAGAAGACGGTGGGCAACCAGACCGTTGTCGCCAAGCTTGTCCGCAGTTGACTTCGCAGGGCTGCCGGCAAGTGCGCGGGCAACTTCCGCACAGGGTGTCGGAAAACGCACCGTGCCGCGACGGCTGGCACACCGTGCCGCGATGGCTGGCGCACCGTGCTGCGATGGCTGGCGCACCGTGCCGCGTTTTGAAGCACCCCCTACAGGGCCCTGTCTTTACCCTCGCATCTATGCCTCCTGCGCAATGAGCGACGGACGGGGAACGACAAGAACAATGAACCACGAATGATGAGCTATGAACCTGATTAACATACCCAACGCCCTTACCTGCTGCAACCTTATCTGCGGCTGCATTGCCTGCGGCTGTGCCTTCTACGGGCATTACCCCCATGCGGTGCTGATGATAGTCATCGGAGCGGTGTTCGACTTCTTCGACGGCATGGTGGCACGGGCGCTCGGCATCTCTTCGCCGATTGGCAAGGAGCTTGACTCGCTGGCCGACGTCGTGACCTTCGGCGTGGCGCCCGGCACAATCCTCTTCTTCCTCTTCCACGAAGTGCATTGTCCCGAGCTGTTGATGCCCGTAAAGAAACTGATTCCCTATACGGCATTCCTGATGGCGGCGTTCTCCGCCTTGCGACTGGCAAAGTTCAACCTCGACGAGCGTCAGCACCAGCAGTTCATCGGCTTGCCGACGCCTGCCAACGCCCTCTTCTGGGGAAGCCTCGTGCTCGGCGAACACGCATTCCTCGTCTCGCTGAAGTTCAACGCCGTCTTCCTCTTCCTCTTCATGCTGCTCTTCTGCTTCCTGCTCATCTGCGAAGTGCCTATGCTAGCGTTGAAATTCAAGAACTTCACCTGGGCGGACAACAAGCAGAGGTACGTCTTCCTCATCGGCTGCCTGCCCATCCTGATCCTTTCCCCCTTTTCCCTCCACTATATTATATTATGGTATATAGTGGTTTCGGTAGCCTTCCCGAAGATTGTCCGCGAATAAGGGGATATTTCACACAGCACGGGAAGGGAAATCTTAAAAAATCAAAAAGAACAGGGCGACGGCTTTCGTATATGCGGAAAATGTGCTACCTTTGCACCTGCGAAGTGTCTCGCCCCCTTGTGAGACAGCAGAAGAAACCAACCCAACACGCATGACTTTCAGGACATTACTCACCGCTTTGACTCTCTTTTCATTCCTTACAATGGGGAATGCAGCAAAGCCGTTGTGTGACAACGTCACCGGTGATGATGTCATCGAGATTGCCATGAAGTATCTCGGACGCCCCTATCGCCACGGCTCGGCAGGGCCGAAGGTTTTCGACTGCTCCGGCTTCACCAGTTTTGTCTTCGAGAACTTCAACATCTCCTTGAGCCACGACTCACGCACCCAATATACGCAGGGCGTCTCCGTTGACCGCAAGGACCTTCGCGTCGGCGACCTCGTGTTCTTCACAAGCCCCAAGTCGGGGCGTGCCGTGGGCCACGTCGGTATCGTCTCAAAAGTAGAAGACGACGGCAACTTCCATTTTGTCCATGCCGCACGGCGCGGCGTGATAGAGGATAACTATCAGAGCGCAAGCTTCTATCACGGTCGCTATGTAGGCGCACGCCGTGTCCTCGGCGATTAAAGACTTCCCCATATATGCACAGACTTCTGTTCTTTTCACTCCTGATGCTGTCGCTCATGCCATGCAGCGCAAAGGAGGCGGAGGGCGACACCCTCGTCGTTGCCATGTGCGGCGACATAATGATGGGTACGACCTACCCCAGCACGCAGCTTCCGGCCAACGACGGACGCGACATCTTCCTTGACACAAAGCACCTGACCCTTGCCGCAGACATCGCCCTGGGCAAC
>Ga0310694_10003259_pt1 | contig 16009 bp, 17 predicted proteins | sample 174DNAGHGhighgp2_FD_203884 | JGI IMG/M metagenome (GOLD analysis project Ga0310694, IMG submission 203884) | Sheep rumen microbial communities from Palmerston North, Manawatu-Wanganui, New Zealand - 1742 DNA GHGhigh gp2 (v2) (version 2) | ecosystem: Host-associated > Mammals > Digestive system... | reverse complement strand
TCCTTCCAGCCTGCATTTCAGATTCTGATGAAAGAAAAAGATAACGGGGGTCAATTAGGTGCGGATTGAGGGGGTCAGTTTAATGCGGATTCTCCAGCAGCGTTTAACTAGCTGATAGACAATTGATTAATCGTATGTATCTATCCTCTGGAGACCCGCTTATCCCTGCTATTTGTTCACTGGCTCACCGACTTGTTTGGCTGATCCAGACTCTATGATTAATTGATTATATTATATTTGCATACGCATTGAGCAGCCGTCCATGTGGGGACGACTCTATATAAACGGCCGGTATCCTCGGCGTCCAACAAACAGCGCAGAGCGCTGCAATCCCCACGAAGCTCTCAAGAGAGGACATACAGGACATGGCGTTGCCGTAAGGCCGCGTCTCACCATTGTATGTTGTATCATGGCTGACAGCCCAATCTCGTCATTTCCGATCGCCAACCTCTTGCTGGCGCTCGGCGCCCGTCCGGGCAAACACAAGAACACCTGGCACTCTCCTTTCCGCGAGGACAAAGAGGCCTCGCTCCATATCGATCCGGACCGGAACATCTGGTTCGACCACGGCGCCGGATTCGGCGGAGGGAATATCGACCTCGTCATGAAATGCCGTTTCTGCACGGCACATGAGGCGGCCGAATACATCCTGTCCCTTCCCGTTTCCGGGAAGATGATGTATCCATCATCCGAAGGGGACGGACTTGTAAAACCGAAACCCAAGGCGAACCGGGTCCTCCTGGTCCGGGAGTTACAGTGCCGGTACCTGTTGGATTATGTCGCCTCGCGGGGAATCCAGACCAACCTTGCCTCCCGTTACTGCAAGGAAGTGGTAATACGCGGGAGGAGCCTCCGGAAGACCTACGATGTCCTCGGCTTTCCGAACAATGCCGGCGGTTATGCGCTCAAGTCGCCCACCGGATTCAAATCCACCACGAAGAGCGGCATTACGACCATCGATACGATGGGGGAGTTCTCCGAAAAGGTGACTTCCGTTGCGGTAACGGTCTTCGAGGGAGTCTTTGATTTCCTCTCTTGGCTCGCCAGTGAGCGGAGCGTAGCTCCTTCCACGGATGTCGTGGTACTGAATTCGGTCGCCAATGTAAGGCGGGCATTCCCATACCTGTGTCTCCACAGGACCATTTACTGCTGCTTGGATAACGATGACGCGGGCAGGGCTGCCATGGAAACGATCAAGTCGCTCTGTAAGGACATCAATGAACCCAAGGTCATCGACGGTTCACTCTTCTACGAAGGATACAACGACGTGAACGACTGGTGGGTTGCCATGAAGGCTGCCCGGAACGGGAAACCATAACTGTATGCATATGATTGTTATTCTCTGATCTCTGACTTCCTGCCTTTTGAGGTTGTCTCCCTATCCCTCGCTACGGGGTCGGTGTGTGTCGGGTGAGACCGACGCCCATAGCGCGGGACAGGTTGACAGTTCAATTTCAAAACAGAGAAGTCATGAAATCAGAGAACAATCTCACCATTACAGGTATCGTCACATCCGACGTCCAGTTCAGCCGCAGGCACACCGTCGCCCGATTCACGCTCGTCCACAACTTCGGCAGCGGCAAGCAGCCGCTCTTCCTCGACTGCGTCCTTATCCTGAAGAACCTGCCCGGACAGCCTATTCCCCAGAAAGGGGATCCGGTCCGGATCCGGGCTTACATCCGGATGTATAACGGGCTTCTTCAAGCCGTTGTGAAATCAATCCAGATCGAGTGATCTACCGCTTGCCAGATTCATTCTTGCCGGACTCATCCTGGGTCCGGCTCACTCTGTTGAGTACTACTCCGTTCCGCTTCAGGACGCGGAAGACGCTCGTCCGGCTCTTGTATCCGCTGACCTTCCATATGTCATCGATGACATGACCGGATTTGTACATGTTCACGATGGTTTTCTCTTTCTCGATCCGGAGGGCGGACTTGTTCCTCTCCTTCCGCTGTTCCTTCAGGTTCCGGATCATGCGGCCTTCGCTTCTCCGGATTCTCGTGGCCTCTGATGAAAGGCGGCCGATGGTGTCGAGCACGTCACCGGCCGTGGTCTCGGGGAATAACTCGTTCGCCGTGTCTATCATGTCGTGGATGGACACGAGCCGGATCCGGTATTCCCGGCAAAGGTCCAGGAAAGCACCCAGTTCGCGGATGCCGCGGACGGCGTTACTCAGCCGGGAGACGACGATGACGTCACCGGGCTTGACGAGGGTGAGGAGCTTGCGCCACTGGGGGCGGAGCCGCTCCTTGATCCCGTCCTCGACGATGATGCTTCCGCATCCGAATTCCTTCATCCATACGGTGTCTTCCTCCTGGTCATGATAACCCTTCGCTAGGAACAGATATCCGGTTTTTGCCATGGTCGTTGGTGTTTCTTTCCGTCAAAAGTACGAACTTATTCTGACAAATCAAATGGTACTATTTCCTAGTGCCGAATCCATGTCTTTGACATGGGTTGAACGGACGTGACTGGACCTGTCCATTCCAGGCCTATAAAGGTGCCAAATCTTTTCGAAAAAAGATACTGGTTCTATTGTTTATTGCCGCGAAAGCTCTATCTTTGCGGTGTGCTAAATAATTGAAAATCAATAGTTTAGTACAATAAACCAGTACAATACTGGACTAAACCGGGAGAGGATATAGAAGAGGGGAGAGGGATTTGATTTCTTCAAGTCTTACCCATTATTCCATCCATTCTTTTCCTTCCGAATCCAGGCGCAGTCCGGCAATGGAGAGAATACCATTTTGTGCAACACAAAACACTTGAAGTCATGGATACCTTCAGAAAGGAAATCGACAACTTCCAGGCGCTCGCACCGCTCCTCCTTCCGAAGCTGGTGAGGACGGACCACCTGGAGGGCATTGAGGAGTTCGACGACTACGCGATGCTCACTTACTCCCTGGCAAATCCCATCTGCATCCGCCATGTGATGGATGACATGGAAGACGAGATGGGGCTCAATATCCTCTACCATATCCGTACTTGTGAGAACAGGCGTGAGGGACAGCAGTGCTGCGCCTATGCCACCCCGACCTGCGGGCAGATGTACAAGTTTAACGCGCAGACCGAAAAGGACGGGCAGGTCCATACCCTTTATGTGTACATCTTCACCTCGTTGGAGATCATGCTGGAATGCCTCAAGGATGACCTCCTCGCCCACGAGGGGACGGGTGTCTTCCAGACGAAGATGACCTATCCTCGGCTGGTCGCGGATTTCATGTAGTGCCGGCGATGAACGAACGACTTTACCGAAATCTGGTCGCAACGATCAACCAGTACGCCTTCTGGATCAGGGTCCGTGACGCGGATGCTTTCCAGGAAGGGGTGAGCATTACTGGAAGTGACAGGGCTCCCGTTCCTGTCCGGTGCCTGAAGCTGTATGCGGCGTTCCAGTACGGCAAATTCCCGGCCGGATACGAGTGGGGCATCCCGCTTTCCGACATCGGCAAGGCTGTCCTGAAAATCGGCGCGGTGGACCAGGAGTTCCGGATCCGGATGAACCGCTTCGAGGTTACCCGCTACGACGCCGAACGGATCATCAGCCTCGCATCTTACGGCATTATCCAGTTGCACCTGATATAGTTCTTTGCCGGGAACGCTCCGGCACACCATCGACACGACAGTCTCACAATCCATCAAATACGAAACGCCATGAAAGTATTCGCACTAATCATCCAGGTCCTTTTCTCAGTCATGCTCATGGTCATCCCTCAGTTTCACGGATCCCACGGTCCCCGGTTCATGCGGTTCTACCGTGCGATGGCGGAAAAGGAATGGGCAAGGAAGGGCTTCGTCCTCATCCTTGCCACCGTCGCCCTACTCTGGAACTTCTCCTTCTTCATCCTGTTCGGCGTGTCGGTCTGGCTGGTGCCAGGCCTGGCAATCTCCTGCCTGCTGCTCGTATACGGGGGGATCGCCCATCCCTTGCTCTACCTGTTGGCAGGGGATAGGGAGAGTAAGGTCATCCTCTTTGGCAGCATTCTGGCCTTGTCCATCATGCATATCATCCTGGCCCTGCCTCCGGCATTTATATCGCTCTACATGACGCTCACGTTGATACTCGACGCTGCATGCTTTTATCCGACCCAGGCTGTGATGTGGGCTGTCGAGGACACCCTGGCAGGACAGCGTTATCCGCTGAGTGACGAGGAGCTTTTCATGCTTTACTTCGCCGATAAGGTCTAATCAAGGTGCCCGTCGCATCCGGGCGTTCCCCGACCCATAAACGACCCGGAGGATCGCGGCACTTTCCAAACAGCAATACACTTACGAGATGAAAAGAAAACGAAAACCATTTGCGGCTATACCGTGTTCCAAGTACCAGCACCCGCTGACCAAAGCCCTGGCAGGAGTGCTTCAACAGACCCAGGGTGAACGGTTCACCCGGTTCGATGCGTTCCGCAGCCTCCTGGAGCGGCAGGCAGCACTGAACGATTCCTTTCCCGAAGGCGGGACACAACGTTTCAGTGTAACCTATACCGGCCTCGCTGAGGAGTGGGGATGGCACCGCCATACCGTCGGTACCTTCCTCGAAAGCCTTGAAGCCATCGGGGTGGTCCAGATGGAGCGGACCACGGTCACGGTCTGGTTGTGTATTCCCGGGCTCGAACTCGTCGATTCTACGGCCGGATGAAACGTTTCCTGACCCTCGTCCTACTCTCGGGTAGGGAAGCCATCTGTAGTCATGGAAAACGGCCGGGAACCGGCCTTCCTGGGAGCGGCAGGTTCCCGCCGCTGATGCGGAGTTCCTCCGGATACTGGCTTGCCCGTTTTTGCCGGGAAAAGAGGGAAGTTGGTAACTCAATATGCATGTCCCCTTCGGAGACATACTGGAGTGCCGGGTTGGCAGCAAGCTTCCGGCCTTTGGAAAAGAGGGTAAAACAGATTTGAAACAAACGAAAATGGATGCACAGAAACAGGTCCTGCACTTCGAGGCGAAGAGCGGATTCACGACTGCCCAGAGCAACGAGCACCAGCGCCGTTGGACCGAGAACGGTTGGGAGAAGGCGAACGAGAACGGACGCATAGACCGGTCGCGGGTCGCCCTGAACTTCGAGATCGTCAAAGGCGGAAAGGTCCAGGCCGTGGACCAGTCCAAGTCAATCGTGGAGAAGTTCCATGAGAATCTCTCCAGCCGCGGCATCAAGGACCCGAACGCCGGGTGCTCCGGGGAGGGACGATACCGCACCGTGGTGGACTTCATCATCAGCGGATCGCATGATACGCTGACCCGCCTCGCTTTCGGCAATCAGGAGGTGGACTTCACTCCGGGAGCGGATAACAGCGCCGTCAAAAGGCAACCGGAGATCGAGGAATGGGCGAAGGACATGTACGATGTCCTTGCCGGCAGATTCGGGGAGGAGAACATCCTCTCGTTCATCGTCCATCTGGACGAACGCTCGCCGCACATCCATGCTGACCTCGTGCCCGTGAACGAGAAGGGGAGGATCTCTTTCAGTTCGGTGTTCACCGGCCGCGACAAGTACGAATACAGCCGCCGGACGCTGGCCTTGCACGACGCGTTCGCAGAGGTCAACCGGAACTGGGGCTTGAGGCGGGGCGACAGCGTCGCCGTGACCCACCGCAAGCACCGGAGCACCGAGGAGTACCGTCGGGAACTGTCCGGTGAGTGCAGTGCTCTGGAGCGGGAGGTGGACAGCAAATTCGCCACCCTCTCGTCTCTTCATGCGGAGATCGCGAAGGCGGACAGGAGGGTGAAGGGACTCTCGACGATGGTGGCCAACCTGGAGGAGGCGAAGCGGAAGATAGGGGAGGAGATGGACGCGATCCGTGAGCAGCTGTCCGGCAAACCCGAAGGAGAGAGCGGACGTGAAGAGCTGATCCAAGAGGAGGAATCCCTCCAGAAGAAACTCGATGACATCCTCTGGAGCCTCGCCGACAAGCGGGAGAAACTGGAAGATGCAGACCGCAAGCTCGCTGACTTGAAGGCTCGGTTCGAAGAGGGACAAGAGCGGCAGAATAAACTCGATCGTGAGTTGGAGTCTGCCACGTCGCAGGTGTCCAAGATCCATCTCGACCGCGTAGGGTCCGAGGCACTGTGGATGGTGCTCAATGACTTCGCCCGCGTTTCGGAATCCCTGCCTGAGGAGAGCCGGTCCCACTTCGGAGACACCCTCATCAGCGACATGGCCTCTCAGGGGATGAATATCATCGCGTGCGCGGCACTCCTCTCGATGGGGATGGTGGACCGTGCCACGACCTTCGCGGAAAACTGCGGTGGTGGCGGCGGTCATGCCCACGGGGGCTGGGGACGCCGGAAAGACGAGGATGACCGGGAGTGGCTGCGACGTTGCCTGGCGACCTCCCGACAGATGCTCAAGCCCATTGGACGAAAGCTCCGGCGCTGATTTGCCATCCATTGACGATGATTCCAACAAATCAATCAAAAACAAAGAACGATTCATGAAACGATACCTTATCATCACTCTTGCCCTGGCTGTGGGCACCGTCGCACTGCACGCCCAGGACACGATTAGGACCAATCCCTCCAAAAATGGGGAAGATCTCTACCGGCTCACCTGTGAATGCGGATGCCACTATCATCCGCACAACAACTACAGCGGGTTGAACTCGCTGCGGGCGAGGCTCGCCAATCCTGGATGGGATGGAAAGGGTCTGTCCCTGCCTAACATCGGCACCGGACTGACGTACGAGGACGGCAAAATCCGTCCGCTGGCGGTATCTGACGGGACAGCTGATGCCGCCTCTCAGGAGGCGTCTTCCGCGACATCCGTACAGGTCGGTTCCGCTGTGAAGGATCCGTATCTGAATGGAATCCGGAAAGGGGATTTGCCGGTCGGTGCTCCCGTCTTCATCTTCTTCCGCCTGGCCGGGACATACGTCACCGATTCTCCGCAGATCCTCAATGTAAACGCCGCTGCCGACTTGGCCATTGCCAGGAACCTGCGGGTCCGGATCACCGGCGCGGCCGATTCCGCGACAGGTTCCGCAGAGAAGAACGCCGCCCTGGCCAGAGACCGGGCTGAACACGTGGCATCCCTGATGGAGAAGAGGGGAGTGCCGAAGGACCAGATCGAGGTCCTCTCCGAGGGCGGCACTGCCGCCTGGGATCCGGTCTCAGCAAACCGGAACTGCCGGATAGAACTATTCCTCAAGTAAGCCGTGCATGCAGGCAAGACTAAACGAAAACACGATCCAATAACAATCAAAAGCGATTCACAATGAAAAAAGAAAAAGCAAAGAAGGAATCCGCCACGAAGGAAACCATGGCGGATGAAGCCTCTCCGATCGAACAGATGTACGGGGCTATCATGGCCGTGAAAGACCTGCTCGACAGTCCGGAACACACCAGTGGACCGGTGGTCCACGGAACCGGTACCCTGGGAGAGGAGAACGTAAAAAGGCTCCTGGCCATCGGCTGTCTGAAAGAGGTGCTGGACGGCTGGTACATCATCCGCTTCTCACCGGAAGACTGCGGTCCGGCCGACTGGTGCCGCGCGTACTGGCATTTCATCGTGGCCTACCTGAATGACAAGTTCGGGGACGACTGGTGCCTGTCGCCGGATTGCTCGCTGGATTTCAACAGCGAGAGTACGCTCATCCCCGACCAGCTCGTCGTCCGAAGCGGAAAGGCCGGTGGCAAGATCGTCCGGCTGCCCTACGACTCATCCATCCTGGAGGTAAAGGCGGATGTCCCGGAGGACGTGGAGAAGGACCCCAAATACGGGGTACATCTCTATCCGCTTCATGTGGCGCTCCTGGCGGCTTCCAAAGATTATTACAAGACGCATCCGATTGAGGCGCGCGTCTGTCTGGCCATGCTGACCAACACGGTCCAGGTTGTCGATGCGGCCCTGAAGATGGGTTATCAGAAACCGGCGCTGCGTGTCGCGTCTGGCCTCCGTGCCATCGGCCGGGACGAGATGGCGGATGTGATCCGGGAGATGCTGCAAGAGGAGGGATATGGGACCGATGAAGAGCCGGCATTCGATGAAGATCTCAAGGATTGCATCGAGGGCCATTCACCTGTCGCGAACCGGATCCGGCTGATGTGGAAGGTCATGAGGGCCAGCGTAGTGGAAGCTAAGGACTATCTCCGGTACGAGCCGCACCTCAAGTCCGTCGAGGAACTCATGGATGACCTCGCCGACGCATTCGTCGAGGAATCCGCGAACACCATCATCCTGGATCAGTATGAGGAGACGGTGGATATGCTCAAGGCGCTATCCAGCCCTTCGGAGTCGAAGACGGACGACCAGGAGACGGACGAGGGAGTGCTGGCGGCTCGCGGCTTCAGACTGGCTTTCGACAAGGTTCGGCAGGACATCGTCGATTCGCTGACTGGCGGTGATGAGATATCCCGCCTCTGCGCCCGTCATCTTGAGGACTGGAACTACATGCTATTCCAGCCTGGCGTCCGGGCAGGTGTCCTGACGGCTCGCGAGTATGCCGGATACAGGGACGACCCGTGCAGTTCCATCCCGGGCTGCATCCATATTCCCTTCCACCACGATGACATCGGGGAGGCGCTTTACGCCCTGTCGCAGATGCTTCAACTGGAGGAGGATACCATTGTACGTGCAGTACTCGGCCACTTCTTCCTGCTTTATATCCAACCGTTCCCGAATGGCAACGTGGAGACGGCCCGGTTCATCATGAACAGCCAACTCGTGGCCAGCGGTTATCCGTGGGCTACGGTCTATCACGAACTGCTGGAAAGATACACGGAAGCCCTGCAGACCGCTATCATGGAGGAGGATATCCTGCCCTTCGCGCTGTTGGCAATCACTCTGATCAATAACGCAAAATAAGGGAAAACCAATTATTTACATTAACAACCAGAAAAAGTCGAAAGATGAAAAAGTATTATGTCGCCCGGGTGTATTCGAGCAGAATGACGCCCACCATCGAGTTCAACACCGATTCCAAAGAGGACGCTGAAGCGTATGCTGACATCATGCAGCGGAACGAAGAGGAGGAATTTATCGTCCTTACTCTCGCGTAACGGTATTCTGCAGACAGCCGTCGAAACCTGATAACCAGGTAACAACGACACTGGGACCCCTAGGGGTCCCTTTTTCTTTCGCTAATAGAGGATAGACATACAAATAAAGCCCCGGGGTGGGGCTTTAAATGATTCACTACCTGGATAAATGGAATCCTTGTCGTTCCTCTCTGACCTCTTTGGCAGCTTGTGCACTCGCTTCCACTTTGTCTCCGTCTGGTTTGATACCGACTCTGAATAGTGAAAAGTCCGCCGTCTCTCCTTTGTCCATCTCTTGTTTGATGCCATCAATCCGCTCGTTGAGCATGTTGGTACACTTCTTTACGTCGCCGAGAACTGTCTTCAGGAAATCCGGACCCTGTCTCAGGGAGCCGAGCCAGGACTTCAGATAGGCGGCACTGTCATTCTTTACGTGCTTCGAAAGACCGTGTTGGCTGGCTACCAAGGCCGCTGACAGCTCGGCGATGAGTTCCTCCTTGGCATATTCTTCTGAGCCGAATGAATGTCCCATCGTTCTGTTCAGCCTGGATTCGGCTCCTGTCGCATGGGCGCACTCATGGAGCGTGTTCGTTGCAAAGGCTTCGCCATCGACGAACTGCTCACGCGTCGGAACGACGATCTCGTCTCGGGAAGGGGAGTAGTATGCACTGTCGCCCCGCACCTGTTTGATCGGGCAGAAAAAGAGATTGTCGTCAATCATCTTGTCAATCGCCGGGTCGCTCTTGAGGTCTCCCTGCTTCTGATCCTTCCCTTCAGTCAGCGCCTTGAGCTTCTCGTACAACTCCGGTCTGCTTTCCGCGATATTCGTCTGCGCGGCGACATTGAATACGTTGAAGACCTGCAACTTCGGGTAGATTTTGTATTTCGCCTGCTCCTCCTTCGAGAGGTCCTTGTAATCATCGTAAGGGATCCTCTCCTTGGTATCCATATTCACGGCCGTGAAACTGGTATGGAAGACAGGGAAGGACTTCTCTCCCTTGTTGATGGTCACCTGCGGTTTCTTGAAACCGTTCTCGTCGCGCTCATAGAACACGTTTCCGTGCTTGTCCTTGATAAGGTTCAAGTTGGTGATACGGTCGAAGGTCCCCCAAACGGGGATGTCATAGCCCATCTTTTCGGCCTGGAACATCAGCATGAGGGCATTCCCTCCGTTGTAATGCCGACCGGAGAGGTTCTGGGGAGGAATGGCAGCACCGGGCATGAACCAGGGTTTCTTCCAGTCTCCCTGGAAGGACTCAATCTTCGAAATCATCAGTTCCGTGAACCGCTCCAGCGCCTTGTCTGCTGCGGATGGTCCGTCCTGGTGATATTTCTTCTCTGCCATGGCTGCTACTGGTTAGGGGTTTGCTTTTCCCATTTGGAGATGGACTTGACACGACAGCCGATGTCGAGACGGTCGTTGAAAAGGGTCAACTCCAAGGTTCCTTCCGCATTAATTCCTGTCTTGGGAATGAGGCAGTCTGGACGCTCGTCGGAGAAGTCTATGAAATGCACCCAGATATAGGAAAACTGATCCTCTGTGATCTTTTCCGCGCTATAGGCGTCGAATACCCGGTAAGCACCTTTCTTCCCCTGTTTTTCCGGGATATCTTTTCCACCGAGAGTGCCTCGGAAGGTCATATCTCCCTCGATCTTGTCCTTTTCCTTGGTCTTCTTGACCTCGTTGGCGGAGAGGTTGAAGAACAGCACGTCTTCCCGTTTGCGGAAGGTCAGGACTCCTTTGACCTTCACCCTGTCATCGATGGACAGACTAAGGACGGTGTCCTCCTCGCCGTCACAGGCGACGCTGATGTCGATGTCACGGGTCTCTTCTTCCTCCTTCAGCTCTGTGGAGATGCCGAAGGTGACGAACGGGTTCCCATCCCGGTCATTCTTGATTTCGGGGGCACGGAAGACGCGCCCGACGATGGTTACATTACACTTGATCATGATCTGGTTCTTTTGATAGGATTGTTGTTCATGGCATTCATAGCCTCGTCGAAGTTCTTCGAGGCAAGGGCGTTCGCCTGGGATTCGGTAGGAGAGACAGTCGGTGCCTGCTGAACCTCCTGGGTATTCCCCATCCCGTCGATTTGGATGGCCAATGCCATCAGCCCGGCGAAAAGGCTGCTGGCCAGTTCGACGATGGGGTCGGAGGAAAAACTCCCTCCGTCACCCATCAAGCCGAAGAAGGTCTTCCAGGAATCGCTCTCCTGAGAATCTTTCCCGGATTCGATGCTGTTGAAGTAGTCCCTGTCCTTCGGTACATCTTTCTTTGGCTCTTCCTTCTGTGCGGTTGCTTCCTCCGTGGGGGCCGGGGCCGGCTGTTCACCCAGCACAGCCTTTGAGTTGGCCGCCAGGTCGGCGGTACTCGTTGCCGGAGCCAGCGTGCTCTGCCAGCCCTTTTCCTGCATCACCATACGGTCGTACTTGTCCAGGCCGTTCTGACGGATGAGCGCCTGGAGACTGGATGCATACTGTTTGCTGGTGGCATAACCGTCCTCCTGCAGGCCGCGCGTCCATCCGACGAAATCGTCTGGAGAGAGTTCGAAGAGGTTTGCGTATCGCTGGTTTCCCTTCAGGAAGAGGGAGTGATGCTCGTAACTGTCGGCGACGGTAGCGTACTGGCAAAACTTCTCGTTCGGTTTGTCGTCCGTGTACACGAGATAACGTCCGCCGCCGTCCAGCCAGGTCTTGGTTGCCTTGATTCCGAAGTGGTTGTTCCCTTTGCGGGAGAGCTCACTTTGACCGCTGGCACTTTCCAGGATCCCTTGCGCAAGAGTGACGGAGGCAGGGATACCGTACTTTCGCATCTGCTCCATCGCGGCCTCCGCATATTTGTCTATGTAATCGCTCGCTTTACTCATCGTTCTTCTGAATGATATGGTGTTCAACCGAGGAGCTGGGATCTTCTCCCGGGCAAGAGCCGGACTTGCGGCTATGGACATGACCACCAGCCCGGACAGGAGCGTTCTAGCGATGGAAACCACGATGCTGTTCCTCCTGCTCTTCCTGTTTGGCAACTGCCCCTGCGATGACGCCGACGACGGCTCCGGTCTCCGCTCGGGTGAGGGCCTCCTTGGCCTTTTCCTCGCGCTCCTCCTTCGCCTTCTGCTCGGGCGAGTTCATGCGCTTCTCTTCCTGCTGCTTCTCGGTCTCCGCCTGCTTTTGTCTCAGCACATCGGCGAAGAGCGTAGCTGCAAGGTTGCGCTTGTACTCCACCTTGTCCTCGGCCATCCAGAGACGCTGCCACTGGGACGGGGAGACCTCTCTGGGCTCAGGTTTTCCGATGCCTTCAAAGACAGGAGCGCAGACGATCTTGTCATCCTTGGTCTTGATGACATTGACCTTGCTGATAAGTGACAGGTCCAGGTCCTTCTCATGTGTCGTGAAAAGGTCTACCTTCAAATCAGAATCCTTGGCGGCGAGGTCGTAGTATTTCTGGGCGAGTTGCGTCTTGATCCTGTTCCCGGCGTCATCTTCCATCTTCGCCGCTGCGAAGAACCGTCCGATGTCGCCTTTGTCCGGATAGACTGCGAAACCCTTCTCGGATTCCGGCTTGATATACATGGCCCATTTCCCGTTGTCATCCTGGATCATGTTGATCTGGGCATTGAGCTTGTCCGACGGGACCTCCTGCCGGACCGGCGCCTCGCTCTTCTCTACCTTCACTCCGCGCTCGGCCTTGTTGACCATGGAAAGAGCATTGTTGATGTCCACTTCCAGGCTATCCATGAATCGGGGATTCTTCTCCAAGGATTCCTTCCACTTGCCAATCAGCGGGAGGTTCTCGTCGGCAATCTTTGCCGGAAGGCCGAACTGGTTCATCTTGACGGCCGAAGCGAGTTCCACGACAAGGTGCTCCTTTGCAACCTGCGCTTCAGTCGGCGTGTAAACGCCATCTGAGGCTCCCGGACGATGGAGCCTCCCCGGGTGGCCGGTCGCCGTGATAATCTGACGGATTGCTTCCTGGACATAATCACCGTAGGTGTCGTAGTGCTTTTGGGAAGGAAGATGGATGATATCCTTTTCACCGTCGTAATGCGCAATCCCGATCCCATCTTTGCGGATAGGAGTGAGGTTCTCGCTGACGGCCTTCAGGAAGTCATTGACACTCATCCGGAGTCTCTTGTCATCCTGCTCGGATACCCCACGGTCAGATGCCGGTCCGTACTCCTTCAAGGCCTTTTCGAAGGTTTCTTTATCGGACAGAGGAAGCGTCGTCTGCTCGATATTGAAAAGCGTACGGATCTCCCGGTTCGGGACGGGAGCGAATCCCTTCTTCTCCTCATCGGAAAGCGCATCGTATTCCTGCCGGGAGATGATTCTTTCCTTGTCCGAACGGTCCCGAAACTCATTCCATACATACCACGAAAAAGGCACGCCTCTTTCGCCGTCCTGGACACTGTCGCCACGTTTCTTGGCTTCGTGAAAGGAGATGTACTGGTTAGTCCGGTATCCGCCTTGGTCGCTGTGCAGGGCGAGTGTGAGCGCATTGATGGCGGAGATGGATGCCCCGGTTCCGGACTGATAGATTCCGGGAGCAGACTTCCCCTGTGCATTGAGAAAGACGCCGCCATTCGCGGCTCTGTCGAGGGCTTCCTTGAGGAGTTCCTTCCGACGGTCTAAAGCATTCTGTTCTGCTTGTGATTTCTCTGACATATGGCTGATGATTAATGGTTGTGTTATCGTTGTGTGATGCCCCGGGCTTGGGATCGGGATTCCTCCTCGAACCGGTCGCGCGCCTCGGTGACTTCCTGCATCCGGTCGCACCTCTCCAGAACGGCATTGGCAAGCGTGCCGAGGGGAAGGGCTCCCGTTGCGTGTGCTTCCACGACCTTATCTGGGAGAGTAATGGTCACGGGGATCCCGTCGATGACTGCGACGAGGGTGTTACCCTGAATCTGGGCTTCCCGGATCCGGGGGTTCATCGGCTGGTCTTCGTACTGGAGGTAACGGTTTCGGCTGGCGACATCGACAGCCACGCCGTCACGCTTGGCCAGCTGCTCATGGCCTGCCTTGTTGATGAGGTTCGCGCCACCCAGTCCAATAAGGGTCATCTTCAGCAGCGGGTTCTTGACGAAAAGACCGGCCATGATGCTCGCGATGGGCACGAGGTTGTCCTTGACTCCGAGGCTCTGCGTCTTTCCGGTGAACATACCCAGCAGGATGTCCGGCAGCATGGCGAGGATGTAACCGGCATTGCGTCCAATGTCGCTGATGCCGTTGATACCGAGCCCTGTCATGATGCCCTGCCAGCCGCCGGTGTTACTCTTTACCGGGGACGCCTGCTGTTCTGTAGCGTCCTGTTTCTCTTCCTGTTCCCGGGTTATGGACACTTCCTTCATTGGCGCTTCTTTTTTTGACTGAACCGACTGAGGTGTGTATTCCTGTACTTGCGGTTCCTGCTTTGGCTCGGCTTCCTTTCGGCTGTTCTCTTCAATCCATTGCTCCCGGTACTCTGGAAGGACAACAGAGGGGACGTCCTGCCGCTGCTTCGCATCAACGGTGTCGATGACGGCATTGATGGCGAGGTCGGCACCCACGAACTTGAGTCCGCTAGCGATCCCTCCTGCCCCCATCGTCATGAAATCAGCAGCGGCGCCGAGCCCCCATCCGACTCCCTTCTCTATGGGAGAGGGGTGGTAGAGCTGCTCTCCACGCTGTTCAATCTCACGCTGGAGCGGGGTTTTCCTCATCTCTTCGGGAAGTCCGAAGAGGGTGTTGCCGCCAGCCTTCCTGAGTATGTACTCCAGGGAGGACTTGGGCATCTGGTCCCTGACCATCTTGTCCAACATCATTTCCTCCAGTTCCGGAGTGACAGTGACGCCCTCCTTACGGAGTTCGGCCCTGACCATCTCCACGTAGTCCTCGACGGTCTTCGTATTCCATTCGCCGGTCAGGCTCAGGGTGTCACGCGCAGCGGCCTGTGCCGCCGTGCCGCCGTCAGGACCGATCCCGCCGGCAAGGATGTATCCCGGGGAGCGCAGGAGGCGCCGGGTCTCCTCGGACTGACGCTTCTGCAAGTCCTTGAGGATCCTGTCCATGATGGGCTCGACCCTGATCGTGAATTGTTCCCTGTCTGTCATTTTCTTTCGTCCCTTTTATAGGTTAACCTGCTGCAGGAGCTGCCTGCGCGTCTCCTCGATGGCGTTGTGGTAGACCTCCATCTGCTTGGGGAAGTAGTCCTCTAGCCACTGGTCCTTCTCCACCTGGTCGTGGATGAAGAGGAGAGCGTTCTGCCTCGAGATCTCCACGCTGGCCTCGCCGTCCTTCCGGTTGTTGAACCAGGCCTTGGTCCACCAGCGGATGCCCGCTTGGTCAGGATAGACGCTGACAGTACGGGGGATGTCGAAGCTCTGTACCTGGACCTGGAGATCCTTCAGCGGGTCGATGATGCCACTGTCCTCTACGGCCTGGTCGCGGGCTTTTTTTTTACTCCGTCGTCCCACGTTGACAGGTATGTCCCATGGATCAGCGCCAAGTAGTTCAGGAAATCCGATATGAGCAGGTTCTGCACCTTAGCCGCCAACGGGACGCTCCTGCGTCCCAGTCCCATGGGGTTCTCCATCGACGGCATAGCCTCGAAGAAGTAGTTCCTGGAGGAAGCCATCGTTAGGATGTTCCTCAAGGCCGCCTCCGTCCGCGGGGGAAGGGAATAGGCTCCGCTGCCAAGGTCGTTCAGATAGACGGGAAAGAATCGGAGCATCAGTTCCTCAATCTCCTCTCTGTCGTTGTCATACCGGGTCCGGACTCCTTCAGCGATGGCCTCGAAATCCTGCTCCTCAAAAGCGGTCTTTCTCCGCTCAAGGTTCCGGATGTTCCCGTAAATCATCGTGAGGAACTCGATCGGGTCGATCTCCTCGCCCTTGTATTTCGTCTCCATATGAAGGATGTCGCCGCTGACGCTCACCGTCTGCCCGGCACGGACGGGTTCCCCATATCCCACGAGGATGTTCGAGAGATGCCCATATATCACCTCGTAATCCCCGTAACGGATGACCTGATAGGTCCCGTGAACGCTATCCGTGCCGATACCAG
>Ga0310694_10003258_pt1 | contig 16009 bp, 16 predicted proteins | sample 174DNAGHGhighgp2_FD_203884 | JGI IMG/M metagenome (GOLD analysis project Ga0310694, IMG submission 203884) | Sheep rumen microbial communities from Palmerston North, Manawatu-Wanganui, New Zealand - 1742 DNA GHGhigh gp2 (v2) (version 2) | ecosystem: Host-associated > Mammals > Digestive system... | reverse complement strand
CTGGTGCCTGTTCACGTCAAAGGAGGTCGCCGCGCTCAACCCGGCCGAGCTTGACGACGGCGTACGGCATAAAATCGGGCGTCTCTACGCAAGGCACAAGGTCGGCAAGACCTGGCGCAGCTTCGTCGAAATCATCCCTCCGAAACTTCCCGGGAACGCCGTGGAGCTCGATGCCGGAATCCCGGCATCCATTATGGTAGCCATGACGGACGGCGTCATCCGCCGCACGCGCGACCGCGCCGAAAAGAACCGCGAGGACGTTCCGAGCATGAATTTCATTCAGGATTTGCTGGATTGATGGCTTATGGTTAATCTGACATTGAAAAAGACGGTAAAGACGACGCCCGAGGGCTACACAAGCCTTCGGCTGGACACGACGGGCTACGGGTTGTCCGCCAAGGTGTTCGCCATCGAGGTTATCCCGAAGTCGGCTGACCCGAGGAACAGCAATGTCAGGTTCAGCCATGTGTGCAGTCCCGCCGAACTGAACGAGTTCCCGGAGGACGAGCCCGGCGACAGCTGCTATTTCCGCGTCGACAGCATCGAGATGGTGTTCGACAGCTACGACATGGTCGAGCATGTCATGCGCAACATGGTGTCCGACATACGCAGGCTGGTGACGGCATACAACAAGCTGGAGGCCGCAAAGCCTGACATCGAGGTCATATCGTTCTAGAGTCCTTCAAGGATGCCGGAGCACGTCATGCCGGCGTCCTTCGACAACCACGGGGCGGCCGCGAAGCACAGCCGCCTGTTTCTTATCACGGATGCCGTAATCGGCGCAACTGGAGCTAGATTGTCAGCCAGAAGCGCCATCCTGCCCTCCCATATGAGGGCGTCGCCAGGATTTTCTACTCCGAGTATAATTTTATCGGCGGCCTCGAAATCATCCTTCAGCTTCGCAAGATACTTGTCCGGCAATCCGCGCAGCTCTTTCCGTGCGTCGTCCGTCATGTCCAGCTCCATGTAGTCTGAAGACGGCGTCGTCATGAGGGCCTCCCCGTCGCCGGCGACGGCTTTCCTGCCTGCCTCTATGAGAGCCAGGACAAGGTTCAGCGGAAGGAACGGCTTCATGTCCTCTTTCGTCTTCGCAAGCAGGAACTCCAGCGTGTTCCTGACCACCGCCAGCTCTGACGGCGTCTCGTCAAGGGCCTGCTCCAGATGGGCGCAGACCATCGGAAGATATTCAGGATAGCCGTTGACGGTCTCGGCGCCTAGAACGCACGCCTGCGACAGGTGCTTCTCCACGCAGTCCATGCATCCTACGCGCTCAGGTTTAGGCGTTCCGTACATGTGCTCGACAAGCCCTGTGACCTTGGACACGATTTCACCTGTTGTTTCAGGGTACCGGCGAGGCGGCTGGATGTCCTGCCTGAGGCCTATCCCGTATTTCTTCGCCAGTTTCCATACTTCCGCCTTGAACCGCTTGTACTGGCATGCCTTGCAGGTCGGCAGGGCGTCCCTCACATGCCGTATGAACGCGGCGTCGTCCTTGTGCATGAACGACAGGTCGTCCTTGTCGACAATGCCCCTGAAGTCGTCCTCCGACAGCGTGCCGGTCATGACGACAGGGCTGTAGGCGTAGTATTCCTGCGGTGTCAGAGCATATATGGTGTCGCCTATCAGGACGTACGGGCTGTACTCCCGTATCAGAAGGCAGAACGCCTGAAGCGACATGCTGCCTGCGCGCACCATGTCGATATTCGGGTCGCGCAGTTTCAGGCATTCGTCGTCAATCTTTATCCTTAAGGTGCTCATCTATGTATTCCTCGTCTGACAGGTACGGGTTGAAATCGAAAACCTCGTCGCGAACGGCGAACGGGGCGGCCAGCAGCTTGTTAAGCTCCTCTATGTCCACGGGCTTGCTGAACTCGCCTTTCCCGTAGAGGTTCTCGCGCATCCTGTCCTCGAGCAGCTCCTGCCTGCGCTTGTTCGCCAGGGTACGAAGGGCGTAATGGCCTGACGTGTACCTGGTGTCAGTCGGTATGATTGATTCGAGCTCCGGAAATATGGCCACCGCGCAGCGCAGGTGGTACAGGACGTTCTGCTTGCTGCATTTCGGGTTCATCGTGTTCCCGACCTCGGCGTAGCTTAGGCGCGGGTATTGCATCTTCTTGATGACGACCTCGAACATGGTGGGGTTGTCCTTGGCCATGCGCAGCAGCTTTATCATGATGCCGGAGAACATCAGGTACATCTGGTGCTCTACGGCCTTCTGGATGGACTCGAGCGACCGTATCTCGTCCATCTTCAGCGGAAAGTCGCCTTTTGTCACGAAGTCATGCTCCCCGGAGAAGCTGTGGTCGTCCTCCACGGCAGGCCCGGAGTCATCGTCGCCGCCCGTGTCGAAGAACCCTGTGCTGAACGTCTTCACGTAGTTCTTCGACAGCTGGCATGTCGCGCATGGCACCTTGTCCCATGGGACATTCTCGTATTTCGATAAATCCACCTTGCAGTTATGGCAGCCGAATGTACTCATTGTCTAACCGATTCCTAATGCTCCGCATGACTTTGTTACACTAGCTCCTGTTTGTATCGCATTCGGCGAAATCAAGAGCCCTGTACGGGCTTGCGCCGCTCAAAAGCCTGAACACGAAGCCCTCCGTGCATGTGCGGACGATATCGACGGACACCGTGTATCTTTCTTGGATTATTCTGTATAGCGTGTACTGCGGCACGCCCTGCTTCCTGGCGGGTGTCACGTCGAACACGCCCCCGATGCCCACCGAGAAGCATCCGGACGGCGACGTGCCGAGCGACACGTTTATGTCGGCGTACTGGCCTGTCGTCTGGTCGCACTGCACGCAATCGAAATTCACATAGACGTAGAACGACGGTCTGAGATTGGACAGCCCGGCCACGCTCTTGGACACGCCGTTCACAGTGACCGTTCCACCTGACACCTGGTAGCGCGGCTCGTTGACGTCCGCCGGGTCCTGCCCTGTCCATGATATCGGGTTGCCGCTTGTCGCCGATATGACGAAGTTATCGCCGTACGGTCCTGTGTACATCTGGTAGAACAGGTCGCGGAGCCCCCATATGTGCGCGATGGCCGCGCCTATGTCGTTCAGCCATGTCTCCACGATGGTGCGCCATTGCGCTATCTGCACGGCCGGCAGCATCATGCCGTCCAGCTTCGAGTCCCAGTCCGTTATGGCCGGTATGGCCACCGGCTTGAAGTCCGTGGCGAGCATCGGCTCCAGTATGCCAGGCTGGAACACGCCCTCCACCCCGTGCGCCTTGAAGCATATGAGGGTCGATATCAGAGGGACGTACATCGTGTTGTCGTAGGCCCGCGCGTCTATGAACGTCGTGTACAGGCCGCCGAACAAGTCCATGAACCCGTCCTGCGTGAACGGGTCCAGGTCTTCCGCGCATTCCTTCTCGGCCACGGGCAAATCCGCGTCGTCCATCATTTTCACGGGCTTCCACGACATGGTGACACCTGTGAACTTTGTAGGTAGGTTCAGGTAGTTGTCGATGTAGCTGGCGTCCGCCGCCGTGTCCGTGTCGCAGTCAAGATACGCGAAAAGGCTCTGCTTCAGGGACGCCATGTAGTCCTCGCGGCCTTCCGGCCAGTACGTCTCGATGCCATCCCTTACCCAGTTGGCGAACGGGAGTCTCAACGTGTCCATGAACCCGCCGCCTGTCCAGTAGTCCGCCCAGTCGGCCCACGGGTTGAAGTCGTTTTCGGCGCTTTCGACCGTGTAGCCCATGAGGGCCTGGCCCGCCTCCGCGGCTTCCGCCGTGTCGAACATGTAGGAGACGGACCCGAACACGGGGAGCTCCGGGTACGCGACTTGGAAGGCGTTCGCGATGGCCGTCAATTGTTCAAACGTGATAGGCGAGGCGAATTGCTGCTTGAAATCGCACACGGCGTCGCCTGATGTCGTCGTGTCGAAATCGGATACCCGGTTCATCATTGGGTCGCATACAAGGGCGCGTCCGGAGAACACGGACGCCAGCCTGCCTATGCCGCCGCATGTGTACCCTGTGTAGCCGCACCTGTTCTGATGTATGCGAATCATGCCCCGTCGCCCTCCGAAAGCGCCTTTGGCTTGAGCGTTATGGTTATCGTCTCGCCGGACACGGAATCCGCGACATCCAGCACGGAGCCCGCCTCTATTGAAACATCCCCCGTGACGCCGTTGATGCTCCTCAGCCCCTTGCCAGGTCGCGTTGAGTAGGATGACACGTCGACATACGGCGGCGTGTCGTACACGCCTGCGCCGTAGCCCGACATGCCGTCGAACGACAACGTGCCGTCCAGGTAGTCCGCCTGCACGTTGTATCCCGAGGCGAACGCGAGCTCGGTCGACGGCACGGGCACAGGGTCGCCTACAGCGCCGTTGACGCGGCCTCCGCCCTCCATAGGCCTTCCGTCCGTGCTCATGACGCCTCCGCGCGCCATGAGCTGGATGACAGGCGCGTCCTGCAGGAACACGAAGCAGTCAGGATGCACCTTGTACGGCCCGCCGGAAAACTGTACGGATTCATCCATGACGATGTAGCTTGTGCCTGCCGGAGGCCTGCTGTCGCGCCCCGTGAACACCTGAAGGCTGACGACGATAGGAGACTCGCCCGTCCTGCTCACGGTCACGGTTGCCGCTCCTGTTAGCCAGGCGTCCAGCATGTCTATGTTCATGCCGTCCGTCTGCTGCACAAGGTCCTCCGCGTACAGGCGCACATACACCTTCATGTCCAGCACATGCTTGACGAAGTCCGGCACAGTCGTGTGAAGAGCGTCCGGCACAAGCGGGTACCAGACCGCCATGTCCCTTATAGAATTATCCATCCATGACCCCTTTCAGTAGAATCGAGGAACCCGTTACGGACACGCGTATGTTCGACGTTATGGACGACCGTATGACCAGGTGCTTCCCTCCGACCCATATCGGGTCTGTCGTGCCGTTGACTGTCACGCCGTTGAGCTTCGTGACATTGTGCACGACCAGGTTGCATATGCCGTTGATGGCCTCGCGGGCGCTGACGGTAACGCCTGGCCAGTAGACGTCCGCAAGGTCGAAGCAGTAGGCGCCGCCGTTGTCGAACCTCGTGTGTACAAGTATGCTAGGTATCAGGCGCACGTTGCTGCGTGTCACGTCGCCGTTGACGGACACCGCCTTGCAGTTGCCCGTAATCCACGCCTCGTGGCATTGCGGGAGCAGCGTGAAGTCGCCCGGTTGCGTCGTGAACAGGCCGTCAGAACGGCGGGCCGCCGTCAGGAGCACGCCAGGCGTGTCTCGCCTGTATGTGACGTGCCCGAGTATGACCCCGTAGTCGTCCGTCAGCAGCGTCGTGACATAGTCCGACGCGCCTTCTGACAGCAGGCACACGACCGCATGGCACATGTATCTGCCGGACGCGTCGGCGAAACGGATGTCGCACTGGTCCGGATGCTCCGCCACGGCGGACACGGACGCGAGCCTAGCTGGTGTCTCGAATCCCTGTCCGCAGTATATCTTTATCGACCTGAACGCCATGGACGGCAGTTCCGAATCCAGCAGCCTTAGAGGGCTTTCGTAGGTGAACGGCGCTTTCGTGTTCACCTGCGCGTCGTTCCTGTCTATGTCCACATTTGAAAGCATCAGTTGTCCTCCCCTGCCTCGTCATCCGACCCGTAGCAGCTCGGAATCTTTTTCATGCCCGTTATCGTCAGGATGACGGCGTCGCCCAGGTCGTCGTTCAGATTGCACCAGTAGGACGAGCGTTCGCCGGCAGCCGCCGTCTGGTCGGGGTCACTGCCTTCCGGGTCCTTGACCACGTCCTCCGACATGACGGCGTTCTCGACGGACATGCTTATGTAGGTTTTCGTGTCCACGTCCTGCGACGCGCCGTCTGGCGCCTCGACGTCAATCTCCAGTGTCCCGTCGAAGCCCTGTTCAAGCACCACGGCGTTCCCGTTCACGGCTGTCACCATGTCGTAGTTGGACACGCTGGCCGCCGCCGTCATGACGGCCGTGGTCGGCACGTCTCCGTCTATGACATATTCCATATACCCGTCCTGCGCCAGCCCCCTGCTGGTTGCCCGCAAATAGCTCCCGAACTCGAACCTTACGCATTCGCCAGGGTTGTACTGGATTCCGTTCACCTTGACCGTCTCGTACAAGCCAACGCAATTGGCAGGCATGACGCCGACGCACGAGGCGTCCAGCGACGCGTACATGGCGAACGAGCCTCTGACGTCTCCTGGCACGATGCCCGTGCTCATGACGACATGCGCCGTGAACCCATGGCGCGTGAACGTAGCCGCGGCAGACGCGCCGTGCTTCGCTGTCACCAGGCCGACATATGTCGTCCCGTCCAGGGTTAGCACGGCGGACACCGTCTCGTCGGACACCTCCACACCTGTGACCACCACTTCGGCGAACTGGACGGAGCCGCTTACGCACACGGACAGCCCTGTGAAGACGCTGTACGGGAACGGCAGCTCCGCGTCGCTCGCGAACGGATACGGGGAAAGCATGTTGTCGTTTATGTACGTGTTCAGCATGTCACATCCTGTCGACTTTTATCAGCTTTGTCACATTGAACAGCCCGTCCAGGTACTTCCTGGGCTTCGGAAGCGTGAACACGAAGTCCTCATGGAACACGGCCGTGTCCGACGCCCCGCCGTCCGTTACGAGCCCTGTTATCGTCCATGTGACCGATATGTCCCAGATGGCGTTGTCGCCAGCGGACTTCGACGGATAGGACTTTCCAGTGTTGTAGTCGGACAGCGTGGGAGCCAGGATTTGGCCGTACTGGCGCGTGACACCCATGTCGTAGCGCCATTTGGTGTACGTCTCCGTGTCGACGCCTGGAATCTTCTCCGTTATGGAGGTATGCGAAGGCGTGTAGCTGATGTTCTCAAGCGACAGCGGCTGGTTGTTCGCGTCCAGCAGCTTCGTGTATCTGAACGGCAGCACTTGCACGATGAGGGCGTACGTGCCTGTCACCGTACCGGGCTTGAAGTTCGTGAGGATGGTCTTGTGCGTGTAGTCAGACGAGTCGTTTGTCACGGTCGCCGGGTTGCCGACGTCCTCCGGCAGCCTGTCGAAAGGCATGAACTGGATGGACGGCGTCGGTATGTACACGCTCATGCCGTCCGTGGCGCCCCCGCTGTCGTTCCTGCATGAAACTTCGATTTCGCACTGTATGGTGGCCTTTCCGTCGCAGCTGGGCAAGGCCCTTTTCGTCTGTATCATGAACCCGGCCGGGTCCGACGGCATGGCGTCTATGGTCGTACGGGCGTTGTACTGGCTGACCACGTAGTTCCACATGTGGACAACAGTCGCGTACTGTCCAAGGAGCCTCTTGCTGGTGACATGGAATCCATCCAGCCCGTCGTGCGGCGTCGCGCATCCGACGGGCGCGGACAGGCGCTGGCTCTGCAGGTACGACGTCCTGGCGTCGCATACCTGTGGAGTATACAGGTTCACGTCCTTGAGCTGGTTCAGGGCAATCTTCATGGCCTCCACCCCGTGCTTGAGCTCCAGAACCGGGTCGCACGACATGCACGAAGGGCAGAGGTCGTACAGAATCATGCCGCCTCCTTTCTCCGTGTTGTACAGCTCGTCCTGCGTGCCCTCGTTCTTCACGTAGGTGTGCACGTCGTCGCCTTTGTTCCGCCACGACAGGCACGGGCCTCCCGTAATCCAGAACTGGCCGTCGCTGTCGGGCGCTACGCCGTTGATGTTGGACAGGTAGACGCTTTTGTCGATTTGACTCAGCGCCTGCGCGTAGATGTTTGTCGCGTCCCATCCCTGAAGTGTCAGCCCTTGCGGGTCCGGTGTGGCGATGGCCCCTGAGCCTGCCGATATGGTCAGGCTTTTCGTGGCGACAGCCAGTTCGTTGCCGGCGTTGTCCCTTATGCGGATGCTTCCAATCATCACGACCTCCCTGATGCTATGAGGGCGGCAAGACGCGACTGCATGTCGTTTATATTGGCGGCCATGCTCGTGTAGTATTCAAGCAGACGCGCCTCGGCCTCCTTAAGGACGTTCAGCGCCGTCTGCACGTCTGACGGGGACGCGTCCGAGCAGCATGGAGTCGAGCATGGGTTCGCGATTGACACCCCGTTGCCAGTGGGCGTTACCTGCGTGCAGTCGCCGTTGCCTATGGTGAACGTCCCGTTGTCGTCAGGCGCTATGCCGTTTATCCTGCGTATGGGCGTGCCGAGCATGGACAGGACGGCGTTCACGACATCCTCGACGGACTGCGGTCCTCCGGAGCCTGACGGCGTCGCGTCGCGCTCGACTATGAGATTCACATTGCCGTTCCCGTCGGTCGTCGTCGTGAACCGTATGCCCGGGCCGGCCGTGAGGACGAAGTCGTTCGTGAACGCCGTCACTCCGCCGTAGGTGTCGTCGGCTATGACCTGGTGCAGCCCGAACGACGTCACATGGACGCGGACGCTGAGGATGTTCGTCGTGCGCGAACCGTTTGACGACCACGGGAAGGTCATCGCTCCCTTGTCCTGCATGTCGATGCATGTGCCTATGATGACGTTGCCCGATATGTTCGACAGTTCTGAATGGGTGGACGGGAGCCCGCCGTACGGGTTGATGGCGACCGTGCGGGACTCCACGTCCGCCGTGTTGCGGATGTCCAGGCTTATCGGCCCTGTCAGTCCGCACACGATGTCGTCGCTGTCCGCGTGGTAGGAGAACTCGATGCGCAGCTCGGAGCCCGTGCGCGCAATCGAGGATATGAAGAACCTGTCCTCCGCGTCGTTCTCCGGAAGTACGGGCACGTTTATGTCTATGTCGACCAGGAACGACGACGGCAGTGCTATTCCGCCGTTGGACATGCATGTGCAGTCGTCCGCGACAGGATAGTTGCGGTGCATGTTTCCGTCAAGCCATTCCAGAGCGTTTACCGCCATCGTCAGTCTCCGTTGTCTATTTCAAGTTTGAATCCCAGGCGTGTCAGCCTTACGTCGTTGGCCGGCACGCCGCTGATGGCGATTTCAGCGACCAGCTGGCCGTTGCCTGTGAAGGACAGCGCCGTCGGAGTCTCCGCGTATGTCAGCTTTCCGGTGGCTCCTGCCAGGTTCAGGTTTCCAAGCGATACAGGCTGCGACGGCATGTCCGCCGGCGTGTCCGCCGCCGGAAGCGGCAGCCAGTAGGCGTTCACAGAGAACGTGGCGCCCGCTCCTGCGGCGCACCCCCAGGCGACAGCCTTCATGGCCAGGTCGGACGGCATTCCGGACACGGGCATTGATATGACGACCGAGCTCGAGCGCCCCTTCGGGAACGTGAAGTACAGGAACGTGCCGTCGCTCGCCAGGTTCGCTCCGTTGTAGTTCACGCTGTACGCATCCATTGGCGTGTCGACCTGCAACGAGCCGGAAAGGACACAGGCACCGTTGCTGCGCCGTGTCACATTGATGCCTGGCCCTTGGATGATTTCAGGAACGACGGGTGTCATGGACAGCGTCTTGCCGCTTATGCCTGAGACGGCTGTCGGGCTGTTGGACGTCTGGCCAGCCTCGAAGTCGTTCTGCGTGATGAACACGACGCCGTTCACCATCCGGATGGCCAGCGCGTCGTTCAGGGACTCCACGCTGCGCACGACAGGGCTCCCGTAGGCGAACGGGTAGTGGTTGAACAAGGTCACTGAGCCCGTGTCCGGCGCTGTCGCCCCCTTGTACCACAAGTAGCCGCCGTAGACTGTGAAATCAGAGCTTTCGCCCTGCAGGACTCCCTCGTGGAACACGCAGGTCGTCTGCGGGGAAAGTTCTCCGATGTCGCGCATTCCCTGGTCCGTGGACGGGTCGTACCACAGGACGGCCCCCGTCGGCGGAGTCAGCCCGTCCGGCGGGCTTCCGGCGCTTTTCCACTCGCCAGAAAGCGTGCACGAGCCGTGGAAGTGGTTGTCGTGCGCCATGTAGAACAAGCCAAGCGTCAGCCTGTTGCTTCCATGGTAGGTCAGCACGGGCTGGCGAAGATGCCCGCCAGGGTTCTGTGTGGCGGCGCCAGGCGTTACCGGGGACAGGTAGTACGTGCCTGGCAAAGGGCTCGAGCCAAGGCATCCGGACACGACGTTCGCGTCCTCCCAGTAGCCGCCCTCCAGCAGTGTCCCTGTCACGTTGTCGGCGCCGTCCGGCTGTGAATCTATGGACAGCACCAGGCCGATGACGCGGGAGCACGGGTCCTCCACGGACTCGCCCTGCGAACCAGGTATTCCGCGAAGTTTCGCAAGCGCAGGCTCGCAGCGCATGGCGGACGGGTCTGCGTTGAAATAGACGAGGGAGCCGACATGCGTGTCCGCCGACATGGGGACGTTCTTGCGCACGATGGCGCTCTTGTTGGCGAGCCCGGCTATGCGTGCAGCCAGCGTGTTGAGGGCGGCCTCCGTCGCGGCAATGGGAGCGTTGACCATGGCCACGGCCGCCTGCCCGGTGGCTCCGGCCGAAACCCGTGGAAGCGTGTCTGTAAATTCGTTGTAGGTTGGCATTCTATACTCCGATGTTCAATTTTGTACGCACGGTCACATACGCGCCAGGCACAAGCGGCACGTCGTTGTTGAACACCACCGTGCACACCAGCCTGTCGTCCGACCTGTCCCTGGCCAGCACGGCGAGAGTGGCGCACCGCAGGTCCACCGGCTTGTCCGGCACCGGGCTGAAATCGTCCGTCCTCAGCAGGGCGTCGAAATGCACGTTCAGGTTGTCGTCCACATAGACGGCCTCGACAGGCACGCGGGCGTAGCCGGCCGACCCGTCCTTCGGCAGGGCCTCGAAGCCCTCCAGCGTGCGCGGGCCAGCGTCGGCGGCCTGCTGGCCGTATTCGACGTACATCCCGTTTATCTTGCCGGAGCCGCCGGCGAGCAGCTCCGCGAGCACGCGTCTGCCGTCCTTCTGCATGTAGTAGTTCATGGTAAAACCTCCGCTTCCGCAAACAACTGCAACGCGGACTCCGTGGCCACGGTGGCCAGGGCCGCGTTCCCTGCCGACGCCGTGAACGCGGCAGGCACGTCTACGGTATCGCCTTCCGCGTACAGGTAGAGGTTCAGCATGCTGGACGCGTTCACGCAGTCCCGTATGGCGTGCGTGGCCGCCGCCACAAGCGCGGCGTCTCCGACAGGCATGGCGGCCACGATGGCGTTGCGCCTGCGCATGCCGTTCGTGATGAACAGATACGGATTGACAGGGCTCGGTATGTCGACCTGCGGGCACAGCCCTGACAGCGTCAGCTCGGCGCACCTCTGTTTGTACGCCTCAACGCTGTCCTGACCGCCGTCCAGCGGCAGCACGCGGACCCCGTCCTGCGTGTAGGGCTCCGCCTCGGCGTTCGAGGCCATGAGCTCGCCGGCGTCCGTCATGACATGCACGCCAGGTATCTCTGCGGCGGACGGCGTCGTGGTTCCGTCGTACATGCGAAGGCCTCCGAACAGGATGTCGCCCTTGCGCACGCTGTCACCGTGCGCCAGCGGCGTTCCGGCTCCTGGCAGCAGGCCGACAGGCGTCGATTCAGGCGCGCTGTACACCTTGTCGCCGACAAGCATGCAGTTGTAGCCTTGCTCGGTCCATACGTGGTCGATTGCGCCGTCCTCGCGGCAGACCACGGAGCCGGACACGCCTGCCAGTATCTGCTTGACGTTGTATCTGGTGGCGCCGCGCTGGTGCATGTCCCACACGAACGGTGACAGGGCGTCCAGCTTCGGGTCGTAGAACGCCGTCACCATGTCGTGCGTCGCCTCGAGCGCGGACCTCCAGCCGAAAAGCCTGTAGTACGTGCGCAGAACGCCGTCGCCGTCCGTCAGCGCCACGGTCATGAAGCCGAGCGTGGACGGGTCGACGTGGAACAGGAACCGGCCGTCGCGCCATTCGTAGTCGAATCCGCGCACGAGCGTCTTCGTGAAATCCAGCACATGGTCGGCCAGGTACGCGGGTTCCGGTATCGGGTACAGGACGTCCGCCACCCATCCGCCATGCGCGTCCTCGTCGCCAAGCGCGCAGTCGCCGTTGAACACGTCGCCGATGTCCTTGGCCGGGTGCCCTATGGTGTCCGTCGGTATGTAGACGACGAACGGCAGCTGGTCGTACATGCCGTCGGATTTCGCCACGGCGCTTTCCGCCCATCTGTCATGCCCTGACTGCTGGCTTCCGCCAGCCAGCGTGTGCATCTGCACCACGCCGCGGATGAAATCCACGCCTGAGAACAGGCTGGTCCAGAAACGGCCTAGAAGTTTTTGTATCTTTGAAAACCAGTTCATACGGTCTCGATTCGGATATTGTCCGGTATCACGCTGAAGAAGCAGACTTCAGGATTCCAGTATTCAGGGTTGACGGGGGCGCCGATGTCAAGTATTCCCGTATCCACATACCAGGCATCCATGCCGCCGTTGCGCAGAGGCATCTCGGCAGATATGGTGCACGGAAGGCGCAGCTCGGCCTTCGGAAGGGCGGCCCGGCAGGCTTTCGCCATGTCCGAGAAGTTCAGCGTCCTCGTCCCGACCTCCAGGCTGTTCACGACGTCAGCCATTGTGCTCTTCAGCAAGGTCATGTCCTCGTCGGACAACGTGCCGTCAGCGTGGACGACGCAGTCTATGTGCAGGATGACCGGAACCGCCGCCTTCACTTCGACGTCCTGGCCGATGAACCTGTTTTCGTCCCTGTCCATGAACGCCTGCAAATCGTCTATTCCCGGCATGTACATCACCTGCGCGTCCACCTGCACGGTGCTGGCGGACGAATCCGTCAGCTGGAACTCCACAATCATGGTCTGGTTCGGGCCGAGGCGCGAGCCCTCCGGCGTCGAGTAGGCGTCCGTCGTGCCGAACTCAAGCGTGTAGGTGTTCACGCGCTCCCCTCCGGCCACGATTGACAGGATACCATAAGCCCCGGCAAGGTCCGGCGCGGCCAGGACTGCCCTGTACCTGGCAGGGCTTCCTGTGAGCTCGGCCGTCGCCGTCACGCCTCCAACGGCGTACTGCGTCTGCGTCTTCACATAGCAGTCCACGAACCCTCCAGGGTTGACGTTGGCGCTGTTGTACCTCGCCCTGTATATCGGCGTGTCCTCGCCAGCCACAGGCTTCAGGCCTATGACGGACACAGGGGCTTCCGACAGCTTCTTCCTGAGGCCGTAGTAGGAGCCGACACCCGCGTCGGCCGTGTTCAGCCTGCACCGGCGCATGAGCTCGGCGTCAGTCTCCGTGTCGGAGCCTCCCGACACAGGTGATGTCAGCTGGACGTCCACAAGCCCTGTCTGCGTGAAGCCAGGCACGACGGCCGCGCCCGGGTCTATCTCGGTGCGCCCCGTGGCCTGCGCGATGACAGGCACGTTGGCCATGTACTGCGTTCCCACGCGTATCATGTTCACGTACAGCGTCTCCCCTACGAGGCCTTGTTCGACGCCCTCCATGGCGACGGTGCGCCGCTCTATCATCATGGCCACGCCGCCGACTGTCACGGAGGCGTTCGCGTCCAGCTGCATGGTCGGCACGCTCAGCGTGAATGTCAGGACGCCCTTCGCCCTTGTGCCTTGCCTGCGCGTGACGAAGTAGTTGGACGCGATGGCGTCCGCCACGGGGTTGTCCGTCAGCTGGGACGTCTGCAGGTACGCCACGGTCGATTCCGTCCGCGTGCGCGCTAGGTTGGCGGCGCACCATGCGTAGATGTACGCCAGCGGGCGCACCAGCAGCTCACGCAGCGTGGAGCCGGCCTTCGTCTGTGTCTTCGGGTAGGTGGAGGACAGGACGTCGAGCATGACTTGCTCGGCCGAATTGAAGTCTGATGAAGTCGGTTCGATATAGTCAGGCATTTGTCAACGCTCCCTTGATTGTTGTCCCGTCCGTGAGTGTCAGCGTGCATGTCATGACGCCGTTCCTGCACAGGCCGATGAACGATTGTATGCGGGCCCTGTCCGAGCTGTCCAGCATGGACACGGCGTTCGAGCAGCAGATGGCCAGGATTGCGTTCATGGCGCCGTCCCCTGGGAAGTTCGCGCCGTCCAGGAACGCCAGAAGCGAGTACGACGCGTTCTGCGCCCTGTAGGAGCTGTCCTGGTCTGACATGAGCAGGACGTAGAGGCGCTGCAGGAGCATCAGCCCCGTGTCCTCGGAGTCCCCGTACACGTCGAACGTGACCGTTCCCTCCCTGTCCGTTATAATCTGTATGTCAGTCGCCATTGTCCTTGCCGAGGTTCTTCACCAGTTTCAGTTGCCGTCTGTACAATGTCTCGAGGCATCCAAGCATCATACGCTTGTGCCCCATCCGCATGATTTTCACGTCCCTGCGTATGCGCTGCTCCTCCTGGTTGAACGCCAGGAGCGCCGCCAGTCCATCCGTTCCGGCCGTGTTCAGGTCAAGCGTGTCGACAAGCACCCTGAGAGTGTCGTCAGCGTCCGCCCTGTCAAGGTCGCGTTCCGTGTAGGTGGGCATGTGCGGCGAGTGGTCCGTCCCTTTGAGGCACGGCTCCAGTATGTGCTTGATGGCCTCCAGCTCGTTCTCCGCCGCCAGGCCTATGAGCGTGTCTTCCATCATACTAGACTCCTAACGTCCGAGAGCATCTGCTGTATCTTGCCCTTGCGTTGGCTGACGGCCGCCGGGCTGATGCGGAGCTTTTTGGCTATGTCGTTGTTCGACAGTGGCTTGACGCCATGCAGACCGGACGTCCACTCCATGATTTTCTGGTCGATTGGCCCGACTGACGCGTAGACGTACTCGAAGTAGTCGTTGTCAGTGAGCCCCGACTGCGTCATCGTGTCCTTCCCGCTGTCGTCCGTCAGCGTTGACGACTCGTTCACGACCGTGTTGGCGTCCAGCAGCTTGCGCAGACGCTTCACGCTGAGCCCCGTGTAGTCCGCGAGCTCGACCATGGACGGTTCCCTGCGGTTGTCGTCCGTGAACCGCTCGATGGCCTCGTGGACTTTCTTCTGCTCCAGGGCGAAGCCCTCTGGCTGCGGTATAATGCTGGACGCCTTGGCCCCGTACCGCGACAGGCGTTTGAGATTGTGGAACACGTACGTCGTGGGCTCCGCGCCCTTCGTCGGGTCGAAGCCCCTCAGCGCGTCCAGCGTGAGATGCGCGGCCTTCACGCCCAGCTGGCTGTCCATGCCTGGCGCGTAGCTGGTCATGGCCGAGCGGATGGTGGGCTGCATGCGCCTAAGGAGCTCGGCCGTGTAGTCGCTCTGCGTCTGGTCCTGCTGCCACGCCCTTATGATGTCCTTCGTGCTCATGTCCGCCAGAGGCCTGTTCGTGTCCACGGGCTTCTTCGTCGCTTCCAGCTCCTTGAGCCGCGCGACGTCCTCCGGCTTCGGCTTCGGTGCGTTGTTCACAAGCGTGTCGAAAATATTGTTCATTGGTTGTCTCTCCCTGTCTTGTATATCGGGCAGGTCATGTCAGGCTCCTTGATTGAGGCAGGCCTCAGCCGTGACAGCACGAGCGTGTAGCTGATGCTTGACGACACGCCGGTCGAATACTTGAACATGACGCCCTGCAGGACGCCTTTCACTTCGAGGGGCTTTCCAGTGCCTGTAGGAAGCGTCACGACGACGGTGTCCCCTATGCTGTCCTCGAAGCATATCCCTTTCTGCAAGCCGAACCGAAGACTCGGCAGGACGTCCATGGACGCCGTGTCGTTCTCCAGGTAGTGGTGCAGGAATATGGCCCTCGCCATGACGTTCGCGGCGTCGTACGCCGTCTTGATTTCGTTTTCCGTATAGGTTTCCGGCCGCTTTAGGTCGGGCTGGTCGTCCGGCGTGAGCTCCTTGCTTGTCGTGGCAGGGGTACGTTCCACTTGCAGGCCTTTGTCCGTGTCGCGTTTCGTAGGCGTGCGCACGCTCTTGTTCGACACGACCATCGCCATCCACGACGGTGCCGTGACCTGCCTCACACGGCATCCTATGAATTTCTTGGCCGTTGTCTCGTCCGTCTTCCGCGTCACCACGGCCTGAAGCGTGCTGTTGCCGACGACGGAGTTCTTGGTCGCGATGCCCATGACGTCTATCACGTTGGTCTTGGACGAGTTCAGAAGCCAGCTGTTGGCGCCGTTGAACTGCAGCAGAATCGTGTCCGGCGTGT